>Ga0265798_10003575_pt1 | contig 21982 bp, 46 predicted proteins | sample P3T30metagenome_FD_192430 | JGI IMG/M metagenome (GOLD analysis project Ga0265798, IMG submission 192430) | Plant litter microbial communities from East Loma Ridge, Irvine, California - P3 T30 | ecosystem: Environmental > Terrestrial > Plant litter > Unclassified | place: USA: California... | reverse complement strand
CACCCGACATGATGATGCCGAGCATGGAGTAGGCGCGCTGAGCGTCAGCCGGATCGTCGGACTGGATGAGGCGGCGCAGGGCCGTCGTCTCGTCGGTGTTGATCCCTGCCTTGTCGAGGGCCGCCATCCGGTCGTCCAGCGTGCGCAGCGCCACGTCCTTGTTGCCCGACGACAGCGCTCCCATCACGTGGGTAGTGGCCCTGATGACGTCCTGCTGCACGCCGCGCCCGTAGGTGGCAAAGCCATCCTCCAGCGCCTTCTGGTGATCGGGGTACTTCCATGCCAGGTTGCGCAGCTTCTCGGGCGAGAAGTTGGTCGTCAGGTCGGCGACATCTGTCTGGTACTGCTTGTTCTCGAGCTGCTCTTGCGTGAACTGCGCCTTGGCGATCTGGACACGCTCCTGGCGCTCGTCGCGCATGTCCTGGATCTGCCGGCGGTTGTTGCGCAGCTGCAAGCCCTGCATTAGCGGCGTCACGTCGAGTTGGGTCAACAACGACGAATAATCGATTGGTGAGACGGGCATCAGAAGCCTTTCACGCCTGCGCCAGTGGCGACACCGGCGACCTTGAGGATGTTGTTGAAAGCCTGCGCGTTGACGTTGCCGCGAGCGATCTGCCCGCCCGCGATGGCAGCGCCCTGCTGCTGAAGCAGGCCACCTATGCCCTCAGCGACAGCGAGGCCGTTGTTGCCGACGCCGGCTGCGGCGTTCTGGCCGAGCGACGTCAGGCCACCGAGCCGGTTGTACTGATTGCTGACCATGTTGCTGAGCAGGTCGGCGCGAAAGTTGGCGAGGCTGTTCTGGGTGTTGCCTCCGCGCAAGCCGCCTGTGGCCGCGGCGTTTTGGAGGATGGACTCCTCACCCTGTCGCACGCTGGTGGAGTATTCTGGTGATGCCAATAGAGTGCTGAGCGCGTTCTGCTGGCTCGCCGTACCGTTCAGGCCGATAAGCGACATCTGTTGAGCAAGAGCGCTGGAGCCCGCATCGACATAGGGCTGCTGGAGCCCGCGCGCCTCTTCGCGAGCAGATCGCTGCTCGGCGAGCGCCTTGTCTACCGCTTGCGACTGAGTGTTGGCGGCCTGCTGCGCGCCCTTGGCGCTAGCGGTTGCTCCGGTGACGCCACCGACGATTGAACCTACTAAATTCCCGATAAACCCCACAGAGAAGCTCCCTGTCTAAAAGGAGCCTTGCCGGGGAGGCGTTACGCGGTCAGACGTTAGATAGCGCACTTGCGGCGCTTAAGCAACGTTAAGCGAGGATCCTGATGGATTGGGTTGATGAACGTGGCGCGCTCTTCGTCATCGCCATGCTACTCTTCTTTATCTACATGGAGCTAAGACAGATTGCTGCGTTGCTCCGATCAACACGCTCTGAGAGTATCTATCCGCCATCTTCGCGTTAGCCGCAGTCGTCGTAGCGGCCGGGACCACGTTCACGTGCACGCCTACGCGGTGTAAGACAGCGTTAGGTGCGCTTACTGGAGCACCGCCGATCAGCTTGCTCACCACGGCTGCTCGCGCCGCGCTGCGGGATCGTCGCGTGCTGGGCATCGTAGGGCGGCGGCAGGCCGACAGCATTGCCGAGCTGCTACTCAACCCAGTGCCGGCGGAAGCGCTCTCAGCGGTCGATCAGATCACGATCGCGCGGGCGCTCTCGTCCAAGGCGAAGGCGGCCGGCGGGAGTGTGGGCGCTGGCCTCACGCTTCCGCTGCTCGGGGTCGAATAGCTCCGGATTACGTGTCATTGCGATCGTAGTGCCGATGGCGCCGCCGATGCCGACCACGATCATGCCTGATATGACCATGCGGGGATCATAACCAACTTGCGCGGAGAAGTCGCGTTCGCTGGGAGTGAGCTTGTCAGATGGTGGCTGGTCGCGCTGATGGTTAGCCGTGGCATCGCCGCTCACGAGCCGATGAGCCGGCCCGAGGCGATGTAGTCCATCTTCAAGCTGGTGGCGATGCGAGCGCTGCGGTGACGGACGCCGCTGGTCTCAAGTTAGCTGTAGCAGATCGACTTGTAAGAAATGACCCGCGTTTTCGTTGATACGGATCAATATCAGTTGCATTCGTGATTATACTATCCACGCCAAATCTAAGTGTTGGAATGCGGCATGACGAGCGAGAAGCACAATGTGCAGGGAACGCTAGCTTATGCGCAGCGCATAGCGATAGAAGAAGCGTTGCAGGCATGCGGCTACAACATTTCCCAGGCCGCTAAGCGGTTACAGATTGGCAGAACAACCCTTTATAAGTTGATGGAAAAGTACCGGATTGGTGGTGTGGAGCCGGGAGAGCGGCTGCACTTCCGTAGCCCGGAGGCTGCCATCAACGATGGGTGCGAGGTGTATCTCCTAGACGGAAGCTGGTATCTGCGAACGCCCGTGGCTAGTTCAACCTAGGATCGATTAACCGGGTCCGAGCAATTAGTTAAGCTTATCCTCGCCAACTATAATCTGAACCGCAAACTCTCGCGTCATTCCCGATTGTTCGTTTGTTATAACGCATCTAGCGATTAGGGGCGCCGCGCTAGATCGCCTCTCAAGCAGGATGTTTACGGCCGATCGTAGGCTGATTTTCTTGCCTTGAAGTAGGTGGCGTGGCGCTCAACACCTTCACTCGTGGCTTCAGTGTCACTGATGACCACACGAAAGCCAGTCATCGGTTGGTGTCGCGTGCCAGATCTTCATACGGCACAGAATTGAAGTCGCTCGACGATACCGCGTTGCCGGTCTCGTCAGCATCCATAGCCGCAGCTAGCAACCGCATCGCCAGGTCGATCGCTGCCGGGGGGACTAATCGCACACAGCGGGGGTCGGGTGCGGTCACGTCGAGGAGGACAAACCCGCCACGTAAAGCCACATCGAAAACCATGCGCGGTTCCTCGCCCCAAGTGTGATCCGACGCGACAGGGGGCGGGAGCGCGCCGGATCACGGGGGCGCCGTTGGGGAAACGGCACGTCGACCTATACCACAGCTTCGACGAACCACTCGAGTTTATTATACATAAGCAATGACATGCTGTGGGGGAATGGGCTGGCCAACCTCTGATTTGCCCCTCCGCCGGGGAGTTGGCGAGTGGACAGGTGCAATCGATGGAGCTTAGCCAAGCTAGCGCTCGCTTAAGAGTAAGCGCGCCACGCCGGTGCAACTTTTGGACGCTGGCCGGCTCATAAATTCGTGATGGTGGCGTTACAATTAAGGCGTATGAGGCTTCATCGCTGGCTGAGTCGTGAGCTCCTGCGGCTGAGAGACACTGGAGTGCTCCCGCTCGACGAAGAAGCTGGGGGCCCTATGCCACTCTACCGCCGGTATCGCCTCAACGAAGATAATCGCATCCACGACCGAGTGGACCTCGACACTCCCAACGATGAGGCCGCGATCAGTGAGGCGATACGCCTCGATCACGCAGCTTACATTGAAATATGGAACGACTCTCGGATGGTGTCCCGTGTGGCGCCCGGTAGCGGCAAGGTGGAGCCCGGTTGATCGGCAAGCCTCACGGGCCGGCGCTCCAGGCAATGCGGTGGATCGTCACACGCTGGTGGACGCGGGACATCCGGTGTGGGCGGAGTTTCGGTGATTAGGTCAGCGTTCCGCTGCCAGTGCCGATGCTGAACTCGACCATGCCTGGATGGCCATGCTAGCAAGATACGAGGATGACGGGCTGCGGCCCACAAGGGCTGATCATTTCAGACGTAGTGCTGTCCGCTGCGGACCAGCCGCAAGCGCACCAACATGCGATCTACGTTGTCCAGTGGTCGGTCCATTATAGCGCTTATCTCTACGGATGACGCGCCCCGCTGTACTAGCCCCCGCAATGCCGTGATGTCGGTTTGGGTCCACCGTCGATGGTGAGGAGGTGTATCGTGCTCACCCACCATGGCTCGCCCACTTAGTACGCGAGACCTCGCCTCGCATGATACAACCCGAGAAGATGATGCGCATCTGTTCGGCGTCGATCGCGCGCGTGAACACAACTCGAGTACCGCCGGAAGGTAGGGGTTCTAGTGCGCTGATCGACGCCTGATGATCTGCTGCCAAGCCACGGACGGTCGCCTCCGTAAGGTTGACGTTTATGGAGCGGGTCACTTGACTTCACCAGATGCGCCATCGGCAGCGATCGGCTCTATTTTCACGACGAGCGGCAGGGTGTCCGGTTCTATAATCAGCTTGCGGTTCGGAAAGGATTGACCCGCAAGAAGGCGACCGTACCCCGCTGCTAACCCTTCGTGCGCGATCCGCGCGGGTCCGTTCGTGGCGATGCTCGCATTGTAGAGAGACACCTGCTCGCGGGCGAGGATGTAATTGAGATCCACGGTCATCTCCCACCAGAGCGGGAGCGCAACGTCTCTCAGCCGTGCGAAGCTCAGAGCACGCGCATGGTGAGTACCATATTGGGCTCGCCCGCTTAGATACAAGGTTCCATCACAACCGCGCTTCTAGCGGCATCACGCGTAAGGGGCCTCCCTTCATCCCAACGGTGCCGCTGGAATGGTAGAAACCTTGTGTTTCAAGCAACATCGTCCCCTCCTGCTTTCCTACTTTTTCTTGCCGTGTCGCCGGCGCGAAGCTGAGCGTCCCGCGGCTCCGACAAGTCCAAGGACAAGCAGGATCGCAACCAAGCCTGTGATGATCCAGAATGGTGTCAGCATGCCGCTTAAACGAGGCGCCGAGCATCAGCGGCCCGAGGCTTTCGTGCTGACGCGCATCAACTTGGCGTGTCGCGACAGGACCGCCACCAGACGGGCGTACGCGGCTTCTCGGGCGCCAGTTCAGCAGTACGATCACCCTATTCGATTAGGTCGAGATCGAGAAGGCTGCGGTGAAAGCCAACGCACTGATCCGCATGAGGACAGCCTTCAAGCGGAGCAAGGGGCGCCTCCGACGCGAGATAAGTGTGCTGTGCGGCGGACAGGCAGGCCGGACACGGCCCCAACGCCATGTTGTTCGGTATGAACTCATACCTGACGTCAGAGCCGAGCACGCTGGCCGTTCGCGCCAACTTCTCTCGCGCAAGCTCGCGCTTCTCATCAACGGTCAGATAGCGCTTCGACATACACTCAGGTCCCCAGCCGGCGCCGCTGGATCTCAGCGGCGAGCGTCTCGCTCTCACGATCAGCCAAACCGCCAGACGCGCTCAGGGCGGCCTGGCGCAGCTCGTCGTCGTTCTCCGGTACGAAGGCGCTACCGCCCGCGACATCGCTGACAAGTACGTACCAGTAGCGAGGCGCGTCTCGGTTCAGACGATCGAACCAGTTGTAGCGGGTCTCGCCGTTTCGCACCCGCGCGAGAGTACCCCCTTGCGGGCCTCCGTAGACGTAGAAGTGCTTCGGACCCTTCAGACTCGTATTGCTGCTCAAGAGCGTCACCTCCTAGCTTACCTATCAGGTCGGGAGATCGTTGGGGAGGGCGATCGCCTCACCTTGTCGGCTTGAGGTGAGATCGCATCAAGCAGCTTGAATACGGCTACGGCTCCCAATGAGACGATGCCCCCAGCGGTGAGCGAAAGAGCCAGTAGAGCGATCACCCAGGCAGCGGGCATGTGAACCTCCACGTCGCGGCTTCCGGATTGGGGCTAGCTCGCCAATGTTTCGCAGACGAGACAGGCCGCCGGCTCCTACCTGCCGCGACAGTTGGCGAGCGCTTCAGGCGTGAGCGGGGGCGAGGCGTGGGGCATGCCGCAGCGTTACGTGTCTGCTCCAAGAGAGCAAGCGCCTCCCTCCTAGTGCATGCGCCCTCGCGAACTGATCAGAAAATACTAGATGCTGACCCGCACTAATCTATGTAGGTCGGCAGGCGGGGAACGGCGGCGCGTGGAACACTGTTTCGGGCGGACAGAAAATCTCAAAGAGAGGAAACTAAAATGGTTCACGCGTCAGCGATCTTCGATAGCCACGCCGAGGCAGAGCGGGCTGTATCGGACCTGCGAGCCGCAGGAGTGCGAGACACGGACCTCTCCATCATCGCCCACCACGGCGGTACGACGACTGCCACCTCGGGTGAGGGCGAGATTACCGACGAGCACCATCGTAACGTGCTGCGGGGCATCCTAGGCGGTGGTGCACTTGGTGCTGGTCTGGGCGTCGCGGCACTGGCCATTCCAGGGGTCGGCCCGCTTGCGGCAGCGGGTGCGATCGCGGCCTCGGCCGTACCGGAGGCAGTCGCTATCGGTGCGGGCGTGGGAGCCCTCGCAGGAACCTTCAACGAGGTTCTCACCAAGCATGGTGTTACCAACGAGGATGCGGACTATTACGGCAGTCGGATGAAGGACGGTGGCGTCGTGGTCACCGTAGGCGGCGACGACATTGACGCCAACCGAGCGCGGGATGTCCTCTATCGCAATGGAGGCCATAACTCGTCGCAGGCGCGCGCGACCACGTACTGACGAGGCTGGGCCGGAGTTTGTCGCTTCGGCCCGCCCTTTTTCAAACGCGAATGGCAATTCGCAAGCTTCACAGCCGGCCGTGGATGACGCGAAGGTCCGAGCGGCAGCACGGCGCTTGCAGCGAACCCGTCGATCACGAATTGGACCCGGCCCGGCGCCGCTGGGACCACGCCCCGCCGAGCGGAAAGCCTCAACCGCATTCGGTTCTTCGCCGCGTTTCGACCTAGTGACCGACTAGGGACGGACCGTGATTACCGCCGTCCCCCCGCTGGATCGTGTGGGAGACGAGAAGGCTCACACGCACAACTCGGGTAACGTTCGTCGCCTCGTCTCGGATCAGTACGCGTGCCTGAAGCGGTCCTTCAAGGACCTTGGTGTCCATAAGGATGCCCACAGCCGAGCGAACGGCGGAGCGATGCGCCGTCTCCATGTCTTGGTGACTCTCGACGGCCTCACAGGCCTCGAGAGCACCCTCGTGGATGGTGATGTGGTAGCTCGGCACGGGCGAAGTTTCGCAAACCCGCCAGCGGCTTACCATCACACCAGTTACCGACCTTCATCAGACAAGATCCGGCCTCTCCCGCATCCGCGAGCCCGGCTTCACCTACACATTATCAAAGTCACTCGCGCGGATTTGCTCCTTGATCGACTTCTCCTTCAGCGCCTCGTTCGTCCCGCTGTCGAGCGCGCCCCTGGTCGCCTGGATAAGCTGGTCGATGAGCGTGTTCGCCTCGTTCATGTCGAGCCGCACGGTCTGAGCCGAGCTGGTCCCGCCGAGGTTCAAGAAGACCGTGTTGGCTTCGAAGGTCACACTGTAGACGTCCGGGTAGGTCATCGATCGTAGCCTTCGAAGCAAAACGACTCGTAGACCGGGCTTGGGCGCGTCGCAGGAGTGAGCAGTATCACCATCGCGTGCTCAACGCCCGATGCATTCCTCTTGCCGCGGCGCCAGCCCCACTACGGACTAGTAGTCCTCGCCCCGCCTCATCGATCCAGCGCCCAGCGTCTTATCGCCTCTCGCGGGTCGCTCGGCGTCGACCGCTGCCGACACGATGTTCGCTGCAAGGTCGAGAGCCGCGCTCACATCAAGGTCGGCACTACATGCTCCAGACGCCCTCACGTCGAGGCGGACCTTGCCTCTACTCGCCTTGGCGTTGACTTCCATGGTGATCCTCCTCTGGCCGTCAGGCCGGAGAACACAATGAAGGAGCGAACGATCCCGCGCAGGGGCTAACGGCCCCTCTGAGCCATGCGCTCCTGCAAAGCCATCAATGGATCGAACGGTGCAACCTCCGTCGCCTCTACGACCGCTGCGATGAGGTGCTGAGCGAGGTCGAGGGCCTCGCCGGTGCTGAGGGTTAGGCAGCACGGCGTGTCGCCCCGCACGTCCATGAGAACCTTCTCGCCTTCGGGCATCACTTGGAGCTGCACGCCGGCCTCCGTTGCTTGGGGACGTCGTAACCTGCCCCGCAACCGATTAATCCGCCGCCTAATTTCTGTCAGTTGCTTCACGTCGCTTCCTACGCACTCGCTCTGGGTCGCAATAGTCTCTACGCCCTCGCGAGTCGTCCAAGGCTCTGAGTCCCGGCCTGGGACACGGATGCCAGCCCCGCTAGGAGCTAGTACTTTTCACCCCGATCGTGAGCGCTTCGCACCCTTCCAGCGCTGAAGCCATTGAACCAAGCGGTCCGAAGCTGGAAGATGTCATGTCCGTACGGGTTTTCGCTGCCGAGATGGCCTAGGTCACTTCCCGCCTGCTCTCCGCTTGCTGTAGCAGTTGATACCTCGGCATCATCGACCTCGCGGCTACTCGTCGCGGGGATGACCTCGACCACCGGTCCGTCCACCTGCCTCGACTCTCCGAGGTTTGCCAGGCCAGTGCTCACGGGAACCTGGCCTTGCATCTGGTGCGCCACGATCTCCAACTCCGCGGCGAAGACCATGAAGGCACGTCCTGTCTCGTCTTCGTGGTCAGAGGGTCCGTCAGCTATCTCGACCGCTTTCGCCTTCATCCTCGCCAAGCCGGCCGCAGCGCGTAGCCCTTCAGCCACTGCCCGTAATCGATCGCTCACCACGTCACGTCCGGTAGACGTCACTTGCGCGGTGTGGTCGAGCAGCGAGCGTTTGTCGTCGGGGTATGTATTGCCTTTACCGCATCTCCCGGACCGTCAGAGTCGTGCCGGGGCCGCTGGTTGGCGGCTCGACCGTAACCGCCACAGCGATGAGATGCTGGGCCTCAACGTCCATCAGGACCTTGCCTTCGCTCTTCTCGACCTCAACGGTCATTGTGGCTCTCCTCGGCTTCGCCCTTAAACCTAACGGGCGCCGCGGCACGACGATCCACGAGGGGGCTTTCCTACATCGTTCCCGGTGTGTTCTCACGGCCCTCATGGCTCGGCCGCTGCCTCATCGAGTCGTTCTCGTGCTCTCCCTCCGCATCCTGTGGGACGCCCAGGCGTGTGCCAGCGAGTGCCAGGTGGACACGGACGCGGTCAGGTTGGCCCTCAGGTGCCTCATGCCCTTCTGTGCTGAGCGATGGCCGCTGATGACCTTCTGGGACGCCGCGGGGTAGGAGCAGACGATCGGGCGCTCGCAGGGCACCGCAGCGGCCTACAAGGCCATCCTGGTCCAGCTTGAGGCTGAAGGGTACCGGCCGCCGCCGTACGACACCTTCGAGGCCCCGGCGCTGCCCGAACGATGAATGAGGGTCGGAGAATGAGAGGGAAGCGAACGTCATCGCTCGCTCGCCTCGACAATGCTGCCGCTGCCGCGATCTTCTCAAAAGAGTAGGGCGCCACCAGCCTGAGCACGTGAGGCGTGCTCTCCAAACCGCTACAATGCTAACGGCCCTCCCTGAGTGGGTCATGTCCCGAGACCCGGTCGGCCTTTCAGGCTGGCCGGGTCCATCGCGTCCTAGGGCGCGCCGCGTTACTCGCAACGTCCTGCTATGTTGCCGGCACCTGGAGGCACGACAAGAGTAGATGACACGTGGGAGCGCCAGGACCTCATCGGCGTGTTCGCGTTCCCTCAACCCTTGTCCGCTACAGGGATGACATGCCCCTGAGACCCACCATCACCGCCAAGCTCCGGTCCGCTCATCCGAGGATGACGTGGGGCCTCTACCTGCCCGATGAGGACCGCTGGCTGGACCTCCTCTTCAACCAGGAGCTGGAGGCCCGGCGATTTGCTAAGAACCTCATGCAGGCCTAATCGTCTCGCTGACTCCTCCCGCCTCGCAGGATGGCCCATCCGAGCAGGCAAGCGCCGAAGAGGACGAGCGAGACGGTGCTGAGCCAAAAGAGGACGCGCTCATCCGCCTGCGTTGCCTCAGGTCCGCTCCGAAGAGCCGCATCGCCTTGCATCGCGTTCACCGCCGCTAGGAGCAGCATGAGGACGCCGAACGAGGCAGCGACGATCCTACCCTCTCTCACGCGCAGAGCTCCGCGCTCGTCTAGCGGTCATTGCTGGCCGCGTCCTTGCTGAAGTCTCGCGTCGCCGTAACTGGAGCGGCTACCAAGAGGCCCGCCTCCTCTCGCGTCAGCGTGAGATTGCACGTCCCGCTCGGCGCCTTAATGTCGACGACGATCCTGTCTCCATGGTGGGTGACGTTGAATACGTGCGCTCGATGCATCAGGCGTCTCCTCACCGTCCGCATGGTCCCATAGTGCGTCCAAGTCCACTTCAGCCGGACGCACTCGCCTGACGCTGCCAGGGGGATCGCTCGGCCGAAAAGTCGAGCGGTCAGGAGCAAGCCGGATTATTCGAGCGCGACGTAGGCGAGCGCTTCACGAGCGACGCCCTCTATTCGGGGATGACGTACCGCACGCCGGCGCAGCCCCCTCATACAAGCTCTGGCTGCTCCAAGAACGCGACCGCCGTGCGCGCGAGCTCGCGAGAGCGGATGTGCCAGAGCTCGCCGGCATCAGCCCAGCTGCGCGCCCATTGCGTGTCGTCTTGGCGACTCTCCCACAGCTCCTCGGCCAGCCGCTCGACCAGGCCCGCGTGATCGGTCGACGTGCACAGCGCGCAGGCCGTAGAGTTGTGGCCGATGCCTACGGTCGGGTGATCGTGCATCAAGCTGGCTCTCCCGGCGCCCACGGGTCACGCGCACCGAGCAGCCGCTCGTCGACCTCGAGCAGGATGGCCAGGTGCCGCCGCTCGACGACAGGCAGCCGCCGCGGTGATCCACCGGTGATGAAGCGGGACAGGTAACCAGGGCTGCGGCCGACCTTCACGGACAGGTGCGCCAGGCTCTCGCCGCGCTCAGCAGCGACTCGGATGAGGTTCTCGCGGGCGCTCATTGCCTTGAGATGACGCAAGCTGATGAGTCGATCCAGCCTTTTTGTTCACGACATGTTCCGTATGCTGGTCGCATGGTCGGCCCGCCGAAAACGCTTCAGGATCTCCGCCGAGTCGAGGGCGCGGTGCGCGTGACCTGCCGCGCGTGCAAGGCGGTGAAGCGACACGACCTTGAGGAGCTGATCATCGACCGCCGCTTCCGCCGACTCTCCATGGAGTGGGAGGCGGTGCGGCATACGATGCAGTGCCACGAGTGCGGGGCGAACGATACTCGGGTGGACGGCGTGCCGTTCGGCCGAAGCGAGCCGGAGGTTCGCGCCCGCCGATCGCAGGCGCTGCTGATGAACCTCGCGCTGGCGGTTCTCGACGATGCCAGCCGACGCGCGCGTTACGAGGACGTCTGCGTTCCCGCGACACGCCTCGCCCTGCGCGTACTGCGCCCTTACCTGCCCGATCGCGAGCTGCTGGCGACCTTCTGGACTGCGGCGGAGACTGGCCGCGGCAAGCCTCATGGGCCGGCGCTACAGGCGATGCGGTGGATCGTCACTAAACTGGTCGACGCCGGTCACCCGGTCTGGGCGGAGTTTCGATGACAGGCCAGCTGCAAACTTGCCGAGCCTCTAGCCGGGGCAGCGATCTCCAGGGATCATCGCGACCGGCTTACAACCGGTGATCCGGCTGACTTGCCGACGGACGTACGCGACCTGCTCTCGCGTCAACTCACCGCCGTTCTGCGCCTGCATGGCCTGCACCTCAGCACGCAGCTTGTCCGCGGACGCGAGCTTCTGTCGCGCCATGGTCGGAGTGAATGCGGCACCGCCTCGTTCGTAGCCGTTCGAACTCGACGGAGGGATGTAAGGCCCGTCCAAGCTGCCGCCGGGCGTGTAGTATTGAGCTGATGCAGGGACGGCCGCGGCAACGGCGAGAGCGGCGATAAGCAGACGGCGCATGTGCGATCCTCTCTTCTCGGCTGTTGGCGACAGGTAGCGCCACAACATGTCGATGAGTCAACCGCTTAGCCGGCGGTGCAGTCCAGTCCGGAAGTATCCGGCAACATGACCTACTCGCGGCCGCTCGACGACATGATGCGCGAGGCTGCGGCGCTGGTCGCTAATGGCGAGCCTAGCTTGAGCGCATTACGCGTCAAAATGAAGCCGGCTTGAAGGTTCGGCCCGCCAAAGCGGATGCAATCTTCGTGGACATAGCCCGGCCTGTTAGCGAAAGCGCCCCGCGCTGAGTTGGGGAACTCAGCGAAAGGACTTTCCTCAAGTTAGTTAACCGGGGGTTGTTGCAGATGAAAGCGCTAGTTCTAGCGCTCGCCGCTATGGTGAGCGCCACTCCTGCTATGGCGGGGAAGCTTGTTGCGAAACCTATTCAGGTAGATGGCCAGTCCATTCGGTTCGACCAAGGCTGGCCGACGATCGAAGACGATCTGCCACTCGCTGGCGTGCGAGTGCTCCCGATCGAAGGTCAGATGCATGGCGGTTATCAATTCAAGGTGGCAGTCTTCAACAAGGGACCTTCTTCAATAAATTTTGGAGCTGAGAACGTCAGCCTGTCATACAAGGGCAGCGATGCGATCCCTTGCTGGACAAAGGATCAGCTGGCGAAGAAAGCTAAGAAGAAGGCTTTTTGGAACCAGATGGCTCTCGCCATGGTAGCCGGCGTCGCAGCAGCAGCTCAGAACAACAATACCAACATCACGACCTACGGACCACGCGGGGCGGTGTACCACACGGTCATTCAGCGGCCTGGCCTCAGCGATGGCCAGCTCGCCACGATTGCGGCGGGCGGTGCTGGCATCGCTCTTACTCAGCTGAACTTGGAAAAGACGCTCGCAGCTCTGAACGATGACATCGCTCAAACTACGACGCTTGACCCTCAATCGGGGTACGGCGGGATCGTTGTGGCGCAGAAACTCAAGGCTGCGAAGGCGGGAGATGAGATCGCCCTTCGCGTGCTGGTGGGGCAGGAAGTGCACCTCTTCCGCTTCCGGCTTGAGAAGGCCTAGTCGAGGCATCGGGCCTGCCAACGTGCGTGCCCGTTTAGCTACCATGGAGGCCGCCGGTTCAATCCAGCGGCCTCTATCGTCATCAAGTCCGGCTCTCAGACGAAGCGGAGCACCGTCTTCCGGCGCATGGCGTAGCCGATCGCACCAAAACCGAGGATCATCATCGCCCACGTGGAGGGCTCTGGTACGCTCGCAACCGAGAAGCGTAGGCTCGATAGCCGAACCGCTCCGTAGAGGTCATCACGCTGGCCATAGCTGAAGCCGCCCATGCAACTCGAGACGCGGTCGCAAACGTTCTCGCCGGTCGGCACGTCGAAAAGGCTCATAGACGCGCCAGCGGTAAAGCCGTTGGCACTCAGCCCGAGACCATCGCTGCCGCCGTATCGGCCGGGACCTGTGCTCGCCCCAAGCCCAAGACATTTCGTCACATATGTGCATCCAAAGTCGCCAAGCGCGGCGACCGTGTAGTTCGATGACGCTGTGCCGTCGTTCTCTTGGGTGATCCCGTTGATCGTTATCACCCCTCCGCCGATGTCAGCCGTGCGCGCTGGATCGTCGCCTGGATATTTGTTGAAGTCGCCTGAGCTAACGAGTTGGGAGCCGGATGCGGTGTAGATTGGAGGCGTGGCAGTCAGATCGATTGTAATCGTGATCGTTGCGGTTTGCCCGATTAAAGACGCTCCCCGCGGCCCGAATCTGCCATATTCGTCTATGGGCTCGCCGATGTAAGGCGCGAGCCGTTCGATCACGCCAATACCTGTCGCGATGACAGTCAGCGCGTGTGCTGGGCTCGGCGTCGCAAACAGAACGGCGCTAGCTAGAACAGCTTTCAGCATTGTCCGCCTCCCCTGTGGTCGGCTCCCGACTCACCGCATCTTGATACCACGTGTTTAAGAAGCTTAGTAGCCAGTGTCGTTCGTCCGCATCACGGCAGCCGCGATCAAGCCGCCTGCACTACGCTGACCGCATCGCCGCCGCTCTGTGCGGTCACGTCCTCCAGATAGCGCGTCAGCCGCTCCAGGCTCGCTCGTCGGTGCTCCACATGATGAAGGCCGCCGGATCGCTCCAGCGGCCTTCACAGTCATCAGTCCGGCTCTCAGACGAAACGCAGCACCGTCTTCCGGCGCATTGCATAACCGACCGCGCCGAAACCGAGGATCATCATCGCCCAGGTCGCTGGTTCCGGCACTGCATTCCCAACAGCGGCGAACCTGATAGCTGTACCGCTTCCCACGTAATCTCCAACCACGCCTTCCAGCTTGTAGTTGTGCTCGTAGGTTCCGCTCAGAGGGGTGAGAAGGTCGCCTCTTACCCGCTGGATCGTAATCGAGTAGCTATAGTACTCATTCGAGAACGACTTTGTTGACACCTCGCCATCCGTGAGCTGATCAAGGTCAAAGCTCGCGGATCCGCCGGGATATGAGTAAAAGGTTATGCCACAGTACGTTTGGTCGTTAGGGCCGCAGTTGATAAGCTTCGATTCCACCATGTAGGTCGCGGTCACGTCGACTATGGTGGCGGCATTCGCGCTTGTGGCGAGGAGCATAGCGGCCGCAGTCGCGGCAAACGTGGCGGCTAGTTTCATTGTGGCTCCTTTGCACGGCGACTCGGCCACTAAGGACGTTAACCACGGAGCGACGCACGGCAAAGTGATTGATTTTACAGTCCCAGCCTGACGGCATGCGGCCCGCTCGAAGCCCGGCGATGGACGGACCTTGCTGTCGAACGACTGGACTCAAGTGGGTCTCGGCCCGCGCGGATGGCGGGCCAGGCACAGGCGTGCTGCGCAGATTGCGAGTAGCCGGCTGCGCTCACTCACTCAGCTGTAGAAAGGGCTCGGCCCTGCCGCAAGTAGGGGTAGCGAACGAGTTACCCGCTTTGAGACGCTACCGAGCTGAGTGGCATCTTCTAACGTCCTCGCGCCGACTCGGCGACTGCTGAGTAGCCGGCAACCTGCGCGGGGAGGAAAGCGATGATCGGCAAAGTCATGGTCGGCACGATCTACAGCGATGAGCTACGCGGCGACAGCGGTGACGACGACATATATGGTGGGGCGGGCGTCGACTACCTTTCCGGCGGCGATGGCAACGACTTCATCCTCGGCGGCGCTGACATCGACTACATTAACGGCGATGCCGGTGACGACCGTCTTTTTGGCGGGGAGGGTAACGACTCGATCACAGGCGGGTTTGGCGCTGACATCCTTTCGGGCGATGAAGGCGACGACTACATCATCGGATCGGACGGCAACTTCACAGATACAAGCTTCGATCGACTCCTTGGCGGCGCGGGCAACGACACACTTTGGAGCATCAGCCCCGGACTGCTCGACGGCGGCTCCGGTATCGACACTGCAAGCATAAACCGAACGAACAGTGCGCTCGGCTTGAAGATTGATTTTACGTCACCTGATAGGGTGCAGACGCTGGCGGATGGCACGATCATCACTGGCGTCGAAATTGCCGGATTTGCCGGAGGCAACGGCAATGATGTGATCCAAGGCGGCAACTATGGCAATGTCCTTTACGGCGGCGGTGGCTCAGATCAGCTCTGGGGCGGCGCAGGGATCGATGTCATCGGTGGTGGAGCGGGCAAAGATCGCCTCGTGGGAGGCGGTGGAACCGACGTCTTCACGTTCTCGTACGGCGACAATCGTGATCGGATCATCGATTTTGTTCAAGGCGAGGACAAGATCGATCTTTGGCATTTCACATACGCGACCTTCGACAAAGTGCTAGGCGCGACCTCACGCGACGCGACAACCGGCATGGTCACTATCGATATGTCGCAGTTTGGCGGTGCGCCGAAGGACGCAATCGAGATACTCACCGATGCCTCCAAGCCCTTCGCCTTCACAGCCGCCGACTTCAACCTATTCTCATGGTGGATCTAGCAACGAAACGGTGCCCGCATCGCGTTGCTGCCTTGGTGAGAGCGCCAAGCGCCAGCACCTAGCGGCCTGGAAGCCTCTGCTGCCGTTATCGCCGTCGCCGGCGGTGCGATCCTCGCGATGTTGGTCGACGCGATGATCCCGGAGGCGACCGAGTCGACGCACGACTACTCGGGGCTGATAGCCGTGATCGGCTTCCTCGCCGCTTTCGTGCTGTCGAAAAGCGGAGGCTGATCATGCTACGATGGCTTGCTCGTCGACCCAAGGAGCAGCGACCATGCGGGAAGATGCCGAACCTCTTACTGTGACCGTGAGCGATGCCCTCGCGATGATCGGGATCGGGCGAACTTGTTTCTATGACCTGGTAGCGAAAGGTGCCATCACCACGGTGAAAGTAGGTCGCCGACGCTTAGTGCATGTCGAGTCTCTGCGCCGCTTGGCAGCTGACGGCTATTTACCACATTGACCTGCTTTAGCTACGCAGCTAGCGTCAACAGTTTTCCAAGCAATTAATCAAATAACGTCTAGGTCAGGTTCGAGCTTGATCAAGCGCGCTGCGAAGCAGCTGTCGTATAGCTTCGGGCCTTGAAGGGCGCGGCTCTGGCAGCGACGCTATCCAAGCATCGAGATCAGCGGACAGCTCGGGATGCAGGCGCAGCCCTATCGACGGACCAATTCCCGTTTCCGGACGGCCCCGGCCGCGCTTTTTTTCGCTATCAGCTATTGCGCTCATCCTGATTTGTAGCTATCAGAAAGTGCGAGCCGAGGCAAGGTTGCAGCCTCACCCCGGCTCTTACCGCAACACCTGGACTAGAGGTGATTGGCTATGAACTCTGTACCGTCGGGCGTTCGCCCGGCCAAGCCCGCGCATGGGTGCGCCTCCAGCATGAGCAAGCCGCTCGGCAAAGCCGTCGACATGGCGCGGCTTCTCCTGCGCACCGGCAACCCTGGCGCCTACGCCCGCGCCCTCGCCAGTGAGCACCGCGCGTCCTCGCCGCGTCAGCAGCGGGCTATTGAGGCGGTGATCGCCGCAGACGCCTGCGAACGCCTGTTCTCGCGCCATGCCGGCAACGGCTGCCTTCTGGCGCGGGAGGGCCCTGCTCGAGCGCTGGTCGGACGAGGTGCGTAAGTCGCCTGGCTGGGTGCAGAAGCCGCTGGCTGCCGACTTCATCGCCTACGCGCATGCGCCGGCCGCGACATGCGTCCTCATGCCCGTGCCGGCGCTTCAGCGTGCTTGGCGACAGCATGGGCGGTCGTGGATCGGCCTATATGGCCTGCGTCGCGCTCAGAACGCGGGTTGGACGTCGGTCAGCGTGCCGGTACCCCGGGGCGTCCTGATGCAAGCCATAGTGGAGGCGATGTTCGTGAGCTGACTATTCGCCGCTGATCGCCTCGCGCGCTATAGCTCCGCAGGCGACTCAGAGGGAAGTGGTTTGGCTGGTCGAAGTGCGCCTGACGTATCAGGCAAAACTTGGCTCGGCGCGATCCTCGCTATCGGTGGCTTCCTGTTCGGCTTAGTCGGCTTTGCTGCTCTGATCTGGAAGGACCCGACTACCCTTCTCGCGATCCTCGCGGGGGCTTCCATCACCCTTAGCGTTACCCTGTGGATTGCGTTTGCTGGTGAGCGTCGGCGGCGCATCAAAGCGGAGAGCGACATCCGGCTCCTCGAGATTGACCTTGCCGACGCTAGGCGACAGGCGGGCGAGTGGAGCGCTACGTCGAGCAATATTTCCGTTGCGGTCAAATCCGTTCTGGAATTGATGGGAGGCACCCCGACAGCTGCGCCGGCGCGGGTTCCTAGACCGAGGGCGGACATCGAGGAGCAAAATCGTGACGCCTGACGACCTCGACAGCATCAAGTACCTTCCTGCTATTCGGTCGCGCCAAGCGGAGCTGCGCGGCTATCGAGAACTGCGTCCGGCGACCAAGGCGTCGCTGATCCCGATTGTCTCTCTCGGTAAACTTGGCCGGATCAGCGACACCGATCGCGTGATGGAAGCTATCACCGAGGCAGTCGGAGGGCGTTTCTTCCTCGATTTGAACTCTTTCCCTGGGCAGACTTGCTCCGATCACGACAGTCTGTGCAGTCCCGCCGACGCATTTAGCGCCTGGCGCAGTTTGGCGTCTCGCCAGCAAACTGCAGTGCCAGTAGCTCTTTTACGAGAAGGTACCGCAGAAAGGCCTTTTATTCAGCAGGTTCGCCGGATCGAACGAGATCACGGCGTCGTTGTCATTCGTTCTAGGCGCCCAACTCAAGATCTGGCGGCGATCGAGGCGGCACTCAGTGCCGTAGATGATGTGAATAACACTTTAGTCATCCTCGACTTTGGATATATTCGCGGCGCGCTTGAGGCACGTGAAAACGAAGCGTTGCGGATAATTACGGCATTACGCAGCATCGATCCTGCCGCGCGAATTATCACGATGGCCTCGAGCTTTCCTAAAGCGGTTTCTGCTTACGGTGATACGCGAGGTAGCCTCGAGATCATTGAACGCGATTTGCATTGGCATATCGGTGGCGACGCCGTTGCCGGTTACGGCGATCACGCGTCGATTTACCCTGTACCCTTTGAGCCTCAGATTAGCAGGTTCGTGCCGCGCATCGACTACTGCCTCGACTACCGGTGGCATTATGAGCGGCGCCGCGATGACGACGGCGGCTATGTCGCATGCGCCAACGCCACTGTGTCCTTGCCCGATTGGGATGCGGACTTCGCCCGACGCGCCTGGGGGGCGGCGAAGATCAGTGAGACGGCACTCGGCGGAAGCATTCCGCAAGGCTTTGGCTCGCCTTCAAACTGGATAGCGGCGCGTATCAACATGCATATCGAGCGACAGGCGGCATTGGCGGTCCGTCCACCCGCGGACGAAGGTGACGGAGAGGACGGCGAACTTTAACGGAGGCGACGCAGTACGGGCCCGGCAGGCGCCATAAAGAAAGCAGGGTGATCCGTTGGCACCAGCATCTCGGTAGACGAGGTACGGGGGGTGTCATCTACGTGTTCTACCCTGCTCGCGCGCGCAGGCGGACGTCGCAACGACGAAAGTGCCGCGATCGTACCGTGGGTGACTCGTTGCGCATCGAACTCCGCGTGCCTGGACCGATAGCGCCTCTTGATCGCGTCACGAGCGGCGTTTGCTAAATCACTGGCGGGTAGAGACGCTGCTAGTCTGGACAGATCGGCGCGCTGCGCCCCCGCCGTGGGCGCGGCTCCGTTGCAGGCGAGAAGGTGCCGCAATTCCGCGGTAGTCATGGCCTTGATCGCGGCGTCTTTTGTAAGCGGGGCTACCTTGGGGCGGATCCGCTCCTTCAATGAGCCGTCACATTCCTCCACCCACAAACCCACGCCCTCTGGCAGTATCGCACGAGCGGGCTTTTCGAATTTGCTCGCGACCACGACGACCAATTTCTCGAACGACCGAGTGAACGTGTCGATTTGGCCTGGAAGCCGGGACATTGAGTCCAGCTCCGATTTGATCTCGAAGCACCATAGCTTGCCGTTCGCCAGAACGACATCCGCCCTCCGGCTCCAATTATCCACAACCATCTCGGAGATCAGGACAGCGTCGCGATCAACGTGAGAGCTGGAATACAGCTTATCAATAACGGCGGCCTTCAAGCGAGCCTCGGGGCGCACGGACAGGTCGAACATGAGGCCCCCTTCCTCGCCATCTCGCCAAGGCTGCCGCTCGATAGCCGCCGAAGGCTCTGGTCTCAACCCCAGCATGTGCTGACCATAACCCGGCAACAACAACAACGCCAAGGTGATTATCTGGTGATTGCCAGCGGTCAAAGCTAGCCGCGACGAGTAGCCTATATTTAGCGGAACTCCTAGCATATCGCGCGTGAGTGGCTCTAAAATCTGGTATTTTCGCTACGTGCGGGTCTGATCTGCCAGCCCTCAGATTGCGGCGATGAAGGTGATGATCGCGATCCAGCTCAGCGCGCAGAAGCCCGTGATCAGCAGGAAGCGCGTGCGGATCGGCAGCTTCTCGACCGCGGGCACGTCGGCGTCGGCGTCGAAGACGTGGAGCGGCCGTTCGTCGGGGAGCGCCACCACCGGCGTGTCCTCGCCGACGCGCGCGAGCAGGCTGGGGGGCACGTGGCTGATGAAGGCGCAGCCATAGCCGCTGCGCGTGCGGCGCACCACGAGCGCCTCGACCCGTCCCAGGCCGGCGATGCCGAGCGAGATCAGCTCGCCGACGTTCACTTCCTCGGGCGTGACGATGTGGCAGCCCGAGAGCGAGATCTGGTCGACCAACACGTCGAGCGGCACCTGCGCCGCCCCGCGCAGCGTCGACGGCGCTTCCGTGTCGTACCGCTCTCCGGCGCGACGCGTGCGATAGACTCGGGCGGCGACCTCTCTCATCTCTCTCCCATCCACTATGGGATAGGGCTGAACTCCTTACCTTAACATTCCGTAATTTACGTCAATATGCGCGGCAATCGGGCGGCGGGTGATGCCAGCCGCCGATCCGCAAGGGTGCTCAGACCGGCTTGGCACCCGGCGTGCCGCACTTGGCGAACTGGCCCTTGGCGTTCTTGCACTTGGTCGCCTTGGCCGGCGCGGTGGCGCATTTGACGAACTTGCCGGTCTTGGGATCCTTGCACGGCGCGGCGAACGCGGGGGTGGTGCCCGCGAGCAGTGCGGCGGCAGCGACGACGATAGAGAGCGAACGCATCGGACCATCCTCCCGCCCGATCATCGGGCGCCGCTGATGCTACGCTTAGTTAACGCCCGCTCAACCTAAATCATCGCGTGATGACAGCGATTTGGCTTCGCCAAGCGCGTCGTCAGCGGGGGTCGGTGGGGCGGCGCGACAGCGCGGCGAGGATGCTGCGCTCACGCCTCCCAGGTCGTTCGCCTCGACGTGTTCGGCGATCGCGCCGCACGCCGGTCGCCGCAGTCAAGGCATGCGCTCGGCCGCGGCGTCGGGCGGGTTGAGCATCGCCTGCGCCACCCCGGCGTACAGCGCCTTCCAGGCGGCGCGAGTCGCGGCGTCGAAGCCGTCGCCCGCCATCTCGGCGAACGTGTCGAGCAGCACCTCGCCGACATAGGCGTAATGGTGCGCCAGCACGCCATAGCCGACGTGGCGACCGCCGAGCTCCGCCAGCGCGGCGCGCGATGCCTCGGGCTGATCGAGCTGCGCGATCAGCGCGTCGACGGTGAGGCGGAACACGCTGATCTGGCCCGCCAGGTCATCGGGGAACAGCGCGCGCGTGAAGGGGTGGCGCTCCAGCAGCCGGTGATAGAAGCGCGCGGCATAATCCTGCTCCAGCCGCGTGATGGCGGCGTAGCTGGCGCGTACCAGCGCCACCTGCGCGGGCGACAGCGCGACCGGCGCGCTCATCGCTCTCCGCACCGCAGCCGTGCGGCGCTCATCGCGGAGCCTGGCCCGCCGCGTCTCGGCGGTGGGGCGGGGGGCCACCCGGCGGGTCGCGCGCGATCGGGTAGCTCGGCTCCACCATGACGCCACGCTACACCGCCTGATCGGCTCGATCAGTAACCTGCGTGAGGAGAAAATTTGCAACTCGGTCAAGAGGATGCCGATCGACCGTCGGCCTTTAGGGTGCCTCGGTCGGCGGCCGCTCGGCGAACGCACCGTAGCGCGCGCGCCACGCCGCCACCTCCGCGGCGAGCGGCGCGGGCGGCGGCGTGCCGGCGAGCACGTGGCCGGCGACCTCGCCCTCGGGGTGCATCAGCATCTTGCGCGCGCCGTCGCTGAACCAGACGGGGACGAGGCGATCGCATAGCGAGTCGAGCACCGCGGCAGCGGTGCCGTCCTCGATCGCGCTGCTGCCCTCGAGCCGGCGTACCGTAATCGCGACGCCCTCGAGGCAGTTGCGCGGCGCGCGCTCATAGCCGAGCGAGACGAGCAGCCCCGAGCGGTCGGGTCGCGCCGCGTCTGGCATGGCCGCGACGCGACGCCAGCCACAATACCAGTCGCGGCAGATGCGCGGGCGCACCGCGTGGATGGCGCAGCCGCGCGCGCCGAGATGCGTGCAGGGCGTGTCGGCCGGCTTGCTGAAGTCGGGCGAGGCGACCTTGAGGACGGTGCAGCAGACCGTGCAGTCGCCGCACGCCCGGCCGGCGACCAGCGGGCCGAGCAGCGCGGTCTCCAGGTCTGTGTCGGCGTGCATCGCCGCTCCGTGCCGTCCGGGGCGACGCGGCGCAAGGGGCGAGCAGCGACGCGACCAGGGCGCGGTAAGGCGAAAGGTCGTGACCGGGCCGATCTCGGCACCCGGCTAGGAGAAGGAGAAGCGCCGCTAACGCATCGAGGCCGAGGCGCGGCCGCGCGCCCGGCCGTAGAAGGGTGGTTGGAGCTCCGCTACCGCACGGCGCCGAGATCAACCTGTCGAGCCGCGGCCGCGCACGCGAGGCGGCTCATCTGCGGGT
>Ga0265798_10003573_pt1 | contig 21997 bp, 13 predicted proteins | sample P3T30metagenome_FD_192430 | JGI IMG/M metagenome (GOLD analysis project Ga0265798, IMG submission 192430) | Plant litter microbial communities from East Loma Ridge, Irvine, California - P3 T30 | ecosystem: Environmental > Terrestrial > Plant litter > Unclassified | place: USA: California... | reverse complement strand
TCGCTCCTATCCATTGCCGCAGACTATCGCGATGCCGCGGCGATGTCAGCCCTCAGCGCAGATCCTCGGCGATGAAGCGGGCGCAGCGCTCGGCGATCATGATGGTGGGCGCGTTGGTGTTGCCCGATACCAGCCGCGGCATCACCGAAGCGTCGGCGACGTAGAGGCCGGCGACACCGTTCACGCGAAGCCGGGGATCGCACACCGCGGCCGTGTCCGAACCCATCCGGCACGTGCCGACAGGATGGTAGACGGTGTCGGCCCGCGATCGGATCAGTGCGTCGAGCGCCGCGTCGTCGCGCAGGTCGACGGGGGTGCGATCCACCGGCGTCCACGGCGACAACGCGGCCGCCGTGCAGATGCGGTGGGTCAGGCGTACGCCTTCACGCAGGATCGCGATGTCGCGCGGATCTTGCAGGAAGGCGGGGTCGATCAACGGGGCGACCCCGGCATTTGCGCTCGCCAGCCGCACCGTGCCGCGGCTCTCCGGCCTCAGCACGCAGACATGCGCCGAAAAGCCGTGACCCTTTACCGCGACGCGACCGTGATCCTCCAGGATGGCGGGGACGAAATGCCACTGGATGTCAGCGGCCGGCGCGTCCGGGTCGATCCGCCAGAAGCCGCCGGCCTCGGCATAGGGCGTCGTCATGGCGCCGGTCCGGCGGCGCCGATGCTCGACAATCGCCTTCAGCGTCCGCCAATAGCCGCCGAGCGAACGGCCGAACAGGTCGCCCCGCGGGGACGCGAAGGTCGAGACATAGTCGGGATGGTCCTGCAGGTCGCTGCCGACCGCGGGCCGATCAATCGCCACGTCGATACCATGGTCGCACAGGTGGGCGCCGGGGCCGATGCCCGACAGCATCAGTGTCTGCGGCGTACCGAACGCGCCACCCGCCATCACCACCGCGCCCCGCGCGCGCAAGGTGCGGGAACCACGACGGTCGCGCACGACGACGCCGGTGGCACGGCCGTGCTCGACGACGAGGCGGTCGACCATTACCCCGGTGCGGATGTCGAGGTTCGGCCGGCTGCGGGCGGGATCGAGAAAGGCGCGCGCCGCGCTCCACCGCTCGCCGCCGCGCTGCGTGACCTGATACAGGCCGACGCCGTCCTGCCGCGGGCCGTTGAAGTCGGCATTGGCGGCGATCTGGAGGCTTTCCGCCGCGGCGACGAAGGCGCGGCTCGCCGGATTGACGTGGCGCTGGTTCGATACCGACAGCGGCCCGCCCGCGCCGTGGTACTCGTCGGTGCCCTCCTCATTGTCCTCCGTTGCGCGGAAGAACGGCAGCACGTCCGCATAGGACCAGTCCGTACAGCCCAGCGCCGCCCAATTGTCATAATCCCAGCGGTTGCCGCGGACGTAGAGCATCGCGTTGATCGCGCTCGACCCGCCAAGGCCCCGGCCGCGCGGCTGGAACCCGCGGCGCCCGCCAAGCCCGGCTTGCGCGACGGTCTCGAACGCCCAGTTCGAGGCTTTCGGCGCCGCCGCCATCATGCCGGGCGTGGTGATCCGCCAGTCGGCGTTGGTGCCGCCCGCTTCGATTAGGCAGACCGTCAGTCCCGGGTCCGCGCTCAACCGGCCAGCGACCGCGCTGCCCCCCGATCCGCCACCGACCACGATCACGTCGAACTCGTCCATGCGCTTTTCTCCAGTGAGCCGGTCAGCGCCGGATGGTCGCGCCCTGTGTCCGGATCCAGGCGGCGGTCTCGTCGGGCCTCGTCACCGGGATCATATGGCCGCCGTCGATCAGCGTCAGCGTCGCTGCCGGCACCGCGTCGGCGAAGCGCCGGCCATGGACCTGCGGGTCGAGGATCCGGTCGTCCCGGCCGTAGAGGATGCCGACCGGCACGGTCAGGTTTGGATAGCGCGCAACCATGGCGGGCAGGTCGTCATTGGCAGCGACGAGGTCGGCAGAGGCAGCCTCGAAGTTGCCCGGCCGCGCGACCAGCGCGCCACCGCCGCGAACCGCGAAGTCGGAGGGGACGGGCTCGGGCGAGAAGGCGGCCTTGGCGCCCTTCTCGCCAGCGAGGAGCGCAGCGGGTGTGGCGAGCGTCCAGGCGACGGCCCGGCGCGCGACGGGGGACATAATGGCGAGCGGATCGAACGCGGACGGCACAGTGTCCATCGGCTGGGTCAGCGGCGCGATCAAGACCAGGCCGCTCACGGCTTCCGGATGGTCGAGCGCCAGCGCCAGCGCGACGGCGCCACCGAGCGAGTGGCCGACCACCAGTGGCCGCTCCAGCCCCAACGCCTCGATGAAGCGTGCGACCTGCGCCGCCTGCGCGCGGACGTTTGCTGTAGCGCCCGGGGCTGAATAGCCGGAGCCCGGTCGGTCGAGCAGGATCACGCGGTGATCGGTCGCGAGCCGCTCGAGCAGCGCGTAGCTGAAGTTGCGCATCTGTCCGGCCAGCCCGTGAATCATCAGCAGCGTCGGCCCCTGTCCCTGGTCCAGATAGTGCATCCGGCGCCCGTCCACTTCGACGAAGCGGCCATCGGCCGGCACAATCCGCTCGATCCGCCGTTCGGTCAGCTTGGCGAAGAGCGCCAGGCCGCCGACGGTGGCAACCGCCGCCGCCGCGGCCACCGTTCCGACCCGTACGGCGGAACGCGGCGCAGGGGAGGCCGGCAGCGGCAGGGCCGCGGTGTTCGCGCTAGCGCCCTGCCCCGCTCTGCCGAAGTGCATCGTGCCGTCCTCGAGCTTGCCGAATTTCAGCGCGGCGAGGTCCAGCGCGTAGTTCTGGTGCACCTTCCACGGTGCCTTCGATCCCTGGTTCGGGAGGATGGCGTTGGCGCGCTGGACGTAGCCGGAGGTGAAGCCGAGCATCGGCTCGGCCGTGACCGACGGATCATCGAGCGTCGGCGTGCAGGCCGTGTAGCCGTGCGCGTCCATGTGCCGGATCAGCCGGCAGAAATAGCGCGCCGACAGGTCGCATTTCAGCGTCCACGACGCGTTGGTATAGCCAAAGGCGAGCGCCAGATTGGGCACGCCGCTGAGGCTCATGCCCTTGTAGATCAGCCGGTCGGCGGGATCGACGACCTTGCCGTCGACGACCAGCGCGACCCCGCCCATCAGGCGCATGACGAGGCCGGTGGCGGTGACGACGATGTCCGCAGGCAGCTCCCGCCCCGATTCCAGCGCGATGCCGCCTTCGGTGAAGCGCGCGATATGGTCGGTGACGATCGCCGCCTTGCCGCCGCGCATCGCCTCGAACAGGTCCGCATCGGGAACGAGGCAGATGCGCTGATCCCACGGCGCGTAGCGGGGCTCGAAGTCGCGTTCGATCTCGTAATCGTCGGGCAGTTGGACCCGCACGCCCTTCAGGATGAGCGCTTTCATCCGATCGGGTTTCTTGCGGGCATAGGCGTAGGTAGCGATGCCCAAGCCGACGCTCTTCCACTTGGTGGCGGCGTCGGCGAGCGATTTGGGCAGCACGCGGTGCGCGGCCCGCGCGAAGCCGTCCTGCGACGGGCGCGACACGATGTACGTGGGCGAGCGCTGCAGCATCGTCACATGGGCCGCTTTCTCCGCCAGCGACGGGACGAGCGTCACCGCGGTTGCGCCGCTGCCGATCACCACCACCCGCTTGCCCGTCCAGTCGAGGTCGTCAGGCCAGTGCTGCGGGTGCACGACCCGGCCGGTAAAGTCCGCCAGCCCTGCAAAGGCGGGCGTGAAGCCGGCTTCATAGTCGTAATAGCCGCTGCCCATGTACAGGAAGCGGCAGGTCATGCGCTCGGCCCGGCCCGCGCGCATGACCTCAACCGTCCAGCGCGCCTCGGCGGAGGACCAGGCGGCGCGGATGACTCGGGTCTGGAAACGGATATGGCGGTCGATGCCGAACTCGGCTGCGGTATCGACGATATAGTCGCGGATCGCCTCGCCCCCCGCGATCGCCTGGTCGCCCGGCCAGGGGCGGAAGGGGAAGCCGAGCGTGTACATGTCGGAATCGGAGCGGATGCCAGGATAGCGGAACAGGTCCCAGGTGCCACCGATCGCGTCGCGTGCCTCAAGTACGGCGTAGCTCTTGCCCGGACAGTCGGTCTGGATCCGGTAGGCGGCGTCGATGCCCGACAGGCCGGCGCCGACAATCAGCACGTCGAACGTCTCGGCCGCGCTGTGGGTTGACGCTGCACTGGTTGCCATGCGGGGATGCTCCGATAGAATGACGCGACGATGATCGCGCTGATCTGGAAACGGAAGTTATCACTTGAAGTTGGAGACAGCAAGCCGCGACGGTCGGCGATATGGCGGCGCATCGGCGGTCGAGCGCCACGCCGATCGACGCGAGCGTTTGATCCGCGCAGCGATCATGCTCTATGGCGAACAGGGCTACCGCCGCACGACGGTGAACGCGGTCTGCCGCGCAGCCGGGCTGACGCCGCGCTATTTCTACGAGGCGTTCGACAACAGCGAGGCGCTGCTGTTGGCGACGTTCGGCGAGGTGACGCACTTCGTCACGCAGCGCGTCGCCGCGGCCGCCGACGCGGCAGGGGGCACGCCAGACGACCGGCTGGCAGCTCTTCTCACCGCCTATTACGACCTGCTGCGTGACGATCCGGCAAGCGCCCGCGTGTTTCTGCTGGAGTTGTCCGGTATTGATCCGCGGGTCGACGCCCTGTTCGCCGGATCGATGGCCGCCTTTGCCGACCTGATCGCCGATACGCTGGCGCCAGGGCAGGCCAGCGATGCGACCGGGCCGCTTTGTCAGGCGGGCGCGATGCACGGCCTTTTGGCGGTGGCGCGCGACTGGGTGGCACGGGGCTGCAAAGAGCCGATCGTGGAGGTCGTGCGCATCGCGGAGCCGCTTTGTCGCATGCTCGTGAAAAGTGACAGCGTTGCCTAGCTTCGACATCCACAGCAGCGCGAACTATTCGACCGGTAGAATCGCGGCTCTAACCATCAGCAAAAATCGCGCTAACAACATATGTTCAAAAGTGTAACGGCGTTCGCGATACGGCCAGACAAATCTCCGAGCCTACCGTGCGGGGATCGATCGCGGTTCAGCCACTAACTGCTACGAATTGACCAACCTGCCCTTTGCCGCGCCTCCTAAACGAACGTCCGCTTATGCCGGTCGCGGACTGAAACCGGACAGGCCGCCTTCCACCAAAAGCGGTCGGTCGGCAGACGCCACAGAAGCGGCCATAGGCGATCGTTTGGCGGATTAACCAATCCGTCGCAGTCGGGCCGCGTTTCGCAATGCTCCGAAGGCACCTCTGACGAGCAGTGCTATCCCAAAAATCAAAGTCGAAATCGGGATCAGGATCATAGGCCAGATCAGCGCGTCCGACTGAACGGCATCGGTTTCGCCTACTTTTCGCGCTATAAGAAAGGTCGGCAGGCCGATTAGAAAAAGACTTATGCCCGCACGAAGATGAGTGCGGTTCGCGGCCCATCTGCGGATAGCGAAGAGCGTGCCGAGCGTTACGGCAACGGAGATTATCAAGCTCAAGTCTTGCATGATCATCCCCTTTGAAACCTCGATAGCATGGATGCTCAACGGCAGCTAACCACCAGCGTTCGTCGTTCCTGATGCGAAACTTACCGATTTCGCATCAGGCCAAGAACTGCAGGAAGCTGGGTGCTTCGGCGATGCAAAAGACTGATGCATCTGAGATATCCGTTCAGTGGTCGGTTTCCGACGTGTGGCCTCCAAAGCGGAAGGTCTGCTTTCCACCACTTTTGCCATTCACCTGTAAGCATAGGCAGTCCGCAATATAAGGGTGCGGCCTAGCGCGGCATAAACGACGGCCAGCGAATTCTGCGGAAACCGTGCGACGGCGTTCGGCTCCAAGCACGCGCATTTTAGGGGAACGGTTATGGGAACTCGGCGACCTAATCGGAACTTGGCGTTTAGACACAAAGGGTGGTGGCGGTGCTGTCAGTCTAACGCGAACTGCTCTCCACACGATTTGCTTGGGTTTGAGGGTACGGCAGCCTAGCTCGCGAGGATCTGCCGTTTGGCCAGTGCGGCTGAGCGGCGATCTCCGTAAGTGTGTGAACGTGCGAATCAACCCCGTTGGCTTGGCCACCCGCCCAACGACCAGATCAGCAGGCGCGTCTCGAGCGAGCGCATCGGCTTGCCGTCCTTACCGATCGCCGGCTGGTATTTGCCACGCTTGATGATCTGCTTGCAGGCGGAACTGTCCAGAACCGGATTTCCGCTCGACCGCACGATCGTGCAACCGTCCACCCTGCCCTTCGTATCGATGCTCCAGCGGACAGTGGTGTCGCCATCCTGCCGGTTGTGCGCAGCCTGGAGTGGGAAGACGAACCATTTCGTGACATCGCCGATTGGCTTGGCGGTCACCGCCATCTGCGACAGGTCGACACCCCATGATCTGATCTGATCGGTTTCGCAGGTCACGAGCGCGCGCAGCGCCTTATCCGCGCGGTCGAGGGGGAACGTCATCGCGCCCTGACCGAGTTCTTCGATCGTCAGCCCGACCTGCGATCCCAACCCGACGATTTGCGCATGTGGCGCCATGAACCGCAACACCCGCTTACGGCCCCCGGGAATCCTCAGGCTGACGCCCATGCTTATTATCGTTGTAGCGGGGTCGGGACGCATGATGACGCCACCACCCCTGAGCGCTTCGTCCGGACTGTCGGCGGATAATATAATGACCTCGGTCTGGAAATCGCCCGGAGCCTGCCTGAACCCAAGGGTGACTTTGGTCCCGTTCGATTCATACGGCCGCGTCAGCAGACAGAGGTCCTGCTGGTAGTCCATCGTCCATTTGCCAACCGGGCTGTAGCTTACCCCCGAGACGGCGGCCGCCACCGCAAATGCCACAATCATCCCGTTGCCCCATGACCACCAGCGTGCTTCGAAAGACTAATGCCGTTTCAGGCCGGTTAACAATGGCCTACACGTCGTAGGTCTGCATGGTACGCTGCCGCGTCCGGATTGACCTCATCCCAAGAAATCGCCAGCGTTAGCGCTATCATAAAAGAGAGGATGCCTTGTGGATATTACACGTCGCAGCGGGCTGTCGATGCTTGCAGGTCTTGCCGTATCAGTCGGGGCACGGGGCAGCGCTGCGGGCGAGCCCGAGGTCGCACCGAGGAGCCTGAAGCAGCTCGCTGCGGCGAAGGGCATGCGGATGGGATCGAGTTTCGCCTGGGGCGCTCAGGGTGCCGATCGCGGTTCGTTTGTGAACCCGGCCTACGCTGCGCTGCTGATGCGCGACTGTAGCCTGCTGGTCGCCGAGAACGAGATGAAGTGGCAGGCGCTGCGTCCGAGCGCGACCGAGTTCGACTTTGCGCGGTTCGATGCGATGATGGCGTGGGCGGACGCCAACGCGCTACCGGTCCGCGGGCACAATCTGTTGTGGCATCAGCCGAAATGGATGCCGCGCTGGGAAGAAACGCACGACTTTGGTGCGACCCCCGCGCGTGCAGCCGAACGCCTCCTGGTCGATCATATCATCACCGTATGTGGCCGCTACGGCAGCCGGATCAGGAGCTACGACGTCGTCAACGAGGCGGTCGATCCCAAGGATGCGAGCTTGTACCAGACCGCGCTGTCGCGGGCGATGGGTAGCCCGGAGGCAACGCTCGACCTCGCCTTCCGCACCGCGCGCCGCGCCGCGCCGCAGGCACAACTGGTCTATAACGACTATATGAGTTGGGAGCCCGGCAACGCCACGCACCGCGCAGGGGTTCTCAAGCTGCTCGAAGGGTTCAAGGCGCGGGGCGTGCCGGTCGATGCGCTAGGCGTGCAGTCGCATCTGGTCACACAAGGGATCGATGCGCGTACGACGATCGCGGAGCTGGAGGGCGAGTGGCGCCGGTTCCTCGATGAGGTGACCACGATGGGCTATGGATTGGTGATTACCGAGCTCGACGTACGCGACAATGCGCTGCCCGCGGACGTTGCAGTTCGCGACCGAGCGGTGGCGGATTTCACACGCGGCTACCTGGATGTGATGCTCGCCTATCCGCAGCTTCGCGACGTGCTGCTGTGGGGAATGACCGATCGCTATAGCTGGATTGAAGGGTTCGAGCCGCGCAAGGACAAGGCACGCCGCCGCCCCTGCCCCTATGACGCCGCGTTCAAGCCCAAACCCATGTACACAGCGATTGCCGCCGCGCTTGCCGCCGCCCCGCACCGAGCGTGACACGATAACAAAAAATGGGCGCCGCGGTTAACGCGCGGCGCCCAGGGGGAGAACGGGAGGCTGATCGGGAGGGTTGGCCGAACCGACCGACCCTGTCGCGCTTATCTGAACGACGCGCGAATGGAGAAGGTGAAGCGGCGATCCGCGATGAACCAGTTGCGCGGTCGCGTCAGCAGATCATCGTTGATTACGTACGATGTCCGCGTGATCGAGTTGGTCAGGTTGACGCCCTGGAACCCCATCTTGATCGCCGGTGTCACTGCATAGAAGATCGATGCGTCAAGCTGCCCGTATTTTTCCGCGTACACCGGGGCGTTCGGAGCGATCACGTCGCGGATCGTCAGGAGATTCCTCGACCGCCAATTATAGGCGGCACGGACTTCCACACCGTTGCGCTGATAGAAGGGCGCGATATTAAATTGATATTTCGACAAGCCTTGAAGCGGCAGTCCGCTCGTGTCGACGTTGGAGATGATCCCGGCCGCGACGTTGGGATCGTTCTCGTCGAGGTTTTCTTGCGACACTCCCGACGACTTCACATAGGTGAAATTCGCGGCGAGGCCGAAACCGCTCAGCACCCCGGGTAGGAAGTCGAAGGTCTGCTGATATCCGACCTCGAAGCCCTTCACACGACCGGTCTCGGTCGAATTCAGCGGGGTGGTGATGATCCCGTCGAAGGTCGCCCCGTTGTTGGTGAAGCTCTGCCGCTGCAGGCTGTTGGTCTGTACGCCGTACAGATCCTTTTTGAAGAGCGACAGCGTGAGCTGGCCGACATTCGAAAAATACCATTCCGCAGTCAGGTCGTAATTGTCGGCGCGGACCGGCTTTAGATATGGGTTGCCGACCTGGAAATTCGCGATGGGCGAACCGTTGAACGCGATCGTCTGATCGCTTGTGTTCAGGCTGATATTATAAAATGACCGCGTCAGCCCGAAATCAGGCGGCGCGACGCTCTTGGTGAAGGCCGCGCGAAACTGCAGACCGCCGCCCATCGCCAGCTTCACATTGAAGCTCGGCAGGAAGTAATCATAGGTCAGCCGCGCGTCATTCGGGGCCAGCGATCCGTTCTGGAATGCAACGGCGGAGTCGCGCACCGCCTGGGGCAACGAGCAGAACCGCGACGGGACACCTCCATTGGCGACCTCTTCCGGCGTCAACGCGGGGCAATTGAACGCCTGTTGCGGGAACGCGAAGAACCCTGAGGAGACACGTCGCGTCTTGGTGTAGCGCACGCCAAGATTACCGCTCAGGTTCCACCCATTGGACAGGTCGTTGCCGAACCGCGCCATCGCGTAGACTGCATTATTGCGCTCGCTGACCGGGTTGATCTCGCCCGGCAGAAACGGGGTTCCGGCAATGACGCCGGCACGGCCGGCCAATGGGACCCAACCCTCGGCACCCGAAAGGTTGCTCGTGAAGGTGCGCCATTCCTGCGCGATCTGGCTGATCGCCTGAGTCGCGGTGTCGTAATTCTGGAGGAATGATCCCGGTACGAACACGCGCCCACCGTTCGACGCATCGTTCGCCTGGCCGCGGAAGAAATTGTCGTACAGAAACGCCTGCTGCGGTCCGAGATTACCCTCGTTACGCGTGACGGGATTGCCATCGATCGGGCGATCAAACCAGACAGGGCCACCTGGTCCGGTCGGAGCGGCCGCATTGGTTTGATTATTGCCGCCACCCCAGATCTCGCTGAGCACGCCCCAATTGTAGCCGGTTGAACGGGCTTCGTTTTGCCGGTCGGCGAAGCGATAGCCGACGCGAACCGAGGTCAGCCAGCTGTCTTCAGGGAAGGAATAATCAAGGTCGATGCGCGCCGCATCCTCGTTGCCCTTGCTGTCTTCGATATGGTCCATCGCCGATCGATAGAAGTTGTTGTACGCGTCGAGGTAGCTTGGATGCGCGGCGTTCTGGTAGTTGTTCGGCGTATTCGTAACGGGCACGAAGTTCACATAGGCGGGGTTGGTACCGTCGAGCCGAATGTCGGCATTCTGATAAGACGTGCCCCACACGGTCAGATCGGTGACCTTCACCTGCGACCAGACATGCTGATAATCGAGATTGATGCCAAGCCGGTTGGTCGCCTGCCACTTCAGATTGAAGCTCGCATCGTTGGTGCGGAATCGCGAATTATTGCCGCGTGAAATGTTGTTGCTTTGAAGGCCGTTGGTCGGCGTGCGCTGGTCACCGCCGTTTGCCGGGTCCTGGTCCGCACGATAACCATTCGGTCCGGTGATCAAGCCGCTCGTGAAGGCGTTGTCGTCATCATAAGTGAAGCTGGTGCCGGGAAAAGGCTGGGAATCGCCCGCGTTCAGCACGTTGTCGGTCGCGACCTCGATCGAATTCTCCGTCCATGCCTCGCGCGAGTCGGTCCGCAGGAATTGCGCGGTCGCGGTCATCGACTTGTCGGGGCTGCGCCACTGGCCGGCGGCCGAATAGCCGTAGCGCGTGCGGTTGAATTCCTGGCTGCGGATTGCCGCGCCGCGCGGCACGTAGACGGTGCGGCCGGTGTTGACCACGCCGGTGGTCGCGTCGACCGGCTGCAACAGCGACCCGTCGGCGCCGATCACGCGCTCGCCCCAGTTCGAGATCTGCACGCTGTCGGCGCGGCTGCGGACCTGCGAACGCACGAAGCTGGCAAGAATGCCGAAATCGCCGATGCCGGTTTCCCAGCGATTGCTGCCGAGAACCGAGACGGTCGGCGCCGACTTCTTGACGAAATCGCCGTAATTGTTCTCGAGCGTCCCGCCCAGCACCAGTCCGGTGGAATCGAACGGCAGGCGCGTGCGCAGGTTGACCGAGCCGCCGATGCCGCCTTCGATCATGTCGGCGGACGGGCTCTTGAACACGTCGACGCCGCCAAGCAGCTCGGCGGGCACGTCGGCGAAGGACAGGCCGCGGCCGTTGTTCGCGCTGAACGAATCGCGGCCGTTGATCTCGGAGCGCGTGTAGCTGAGGCCGCGGACGGTGACGCCCGACCCTTCGGTGGCGAAGTGATCGGGATCGGCACCGGCCGAGAAGCGGCTGATCGACACGCCAGGCACGCGCTGCAGCGCTTCGGTGACCGACCGGTCGGGCAGCGCGCCGATGTCTTCGGACGAGATCGAATCGCCCACGACTTCGGAATTGCGCTTGATCGCCTGCGCACTCTTCAGGCTCTGGCGGATGCCGGTGACGACGATGTCCTGATCGGCGGCTTCGTCCTGCGGCGTTGCGGTCGACTGCTCGGCCTGCGTCACCTCGGCACCGCCCGAGGGCACCTGCCCGTTGGCGGAGGGCTGTGCCGCGCCCGCCTGGGGCGCCCCGGCCACCGTCGCCGCAGTGCGATCAGAAGATGCGGTACGCCCGGCCGCGTTCGGCGTCAGCGTGGTCTGGCCGGCGGCGGCATCGGCTTGCTGAGCCAGAGCGCCGTTTGGCGCGGCGGCCAGGCACAGCGCAAGCAGGGAGGCACCACCTTTGAGGAGGTTCCCGCGACGCGCGGCGCGTGTGATCTCGAACTTGGCCATGACTCCCGGCATCCCCTCATTGTGTTAGCGCTATCATTTGTAAGCGCTTTTTTCTTACAATGTTTGGTAGCGAGAGGGATGAGTTCGGCCTAGACTGAATCGGACGGTTTTTTAGTGAATTGCTAGGCTTGTTGCATGATTGCAACATAGTCGGGGGGTGGAATTGGACGAACGTGCTCGGCTACGCATCGTTATCGTTGGTGGCGGTACCGCAGGCTGGATGACCGCGGCGACGCTCGGTCTCACGACCGGTACGCCGTCCGCGGCACGGCTGGCCGATATCACGCTGGTCGAGTCCGAGGAGATCGGCACCGTCGGTGTCGGTGAGGCCACGGTGCCACACATCCGGTTCTTCAATCAAAGACTGGGTATCGACGAAGCCGATTTCGTCCGGCGTACCAAGGCGACGTTCAAGCTGGGCATCGAGTTCTGCGATTGGGGTCGGATCGGCGACAGCTACATCCATCCGTTCGGCGATTTCGGCCATGACATCGACGGACTGCCGTTCCATCAGCATTGGCTCCACGCGACCCGGGGCAAGCCGGATGAGACGCCCGCGCTCGCCGCCTGCTCGCTCCCGATCGTCGCCGCGCGTGCCGGGCGGTTCACGCCGCCGCTCGACGATCCGCGATCGGTCGGGTCGACCTATTCCTATGCGTATCAGTTCGATGCCGGGCTCTATGCCGCGTATCTGCGCGACTATGCCGAAGCCCGCGGCGTCACGCGGATCGAAGGCCGCGTCGAGCACGTCGAACGGGGCCCAGCCGGTATCGCGGCGCTTCGCCTGGCGGACGGGCAGCGGATCGAGGGCGATCTGTTCGTGGACTGTTCGGGGCTCCGCGCCTTGCTGATCGAAGGCGCCCTGAAGGCGGGACACGAGGATTGGGCGCACTGGCTGCCCTGCGACGCGGCTTGGGCGGTCCCGACGGCGAACACCGGCCCCCTCGTCCCCTATACCCGCGCCACCGCGCGCGACGCCGGCTGGCAATGGCGGATCCCGCTGCAGCATCGCACCGGGAACGGTCATGTCTTCTCGACGCGCTTCACCGATCCGGACCGCGCGCGCGCGGTGCTGCTCGACAATCTCGAGGGCGAGCCGCTGGCCGAGCCGCGGATGCTGCGATTCCGCACCGGGCGTCGGCACCGCCAGTGGATCGACAATTGCGTGGCGATCGGCCTTTCCGCCGGGTTCCTCGAGCCGCTCGAATCGACCAGCATCCACCTGATCCAGCTCGCCATCGGCAAGCTGATCGAGCTGTTTCCGAACGACGCCGTGCTCGACCCCGCGGATGCCGCGGAATTCAACCGCGCGATGGCGCTGGAATATGATCGCGTCCGCGACTTTCTGGTTCTGCATTATTGCGCGACCGAGCGTGACGACACGCCGTTCTGGCGCCACGTGCGAACCATGGACCTGCCCCCCTCGCTGGCCGGGAAGATCGCCGCCTTTCGCGATCGGGGCATCGTCGAACAATATCGCGAGGGCATGTTCCTGCCCGCAAGCTGGCTCGCGGTCTATTACGGCCAGCGAATCATGCCCGAACGCATCCACCCCCTCGTCGCCGCACTGCCCGTCGCGGACGCGCGCGCGCGTGTCGCGGCGGTCGCCGACGCCTGCCGCCGCACCGCCGCGGGGATGCCATCGCATGCGGACTATCTTGCGCGGATCGGGGCTGCCGCGTGACAGCCACGGTCGCTGTGCTGGGCGCGAACCTGTGTGGCTGGATCGCCGCGGCAGCGCTGGCGCGGCGCTTGCCACGCGAGTCCTACCGCGTAGTGGTGATCGACGACGGCACCGGCGGCGATGGCCTGGGCGATTTCGCACGGGTGATCGCGGTGCCGCCAGCGCTCGCGGGCTTCCATGCCGATCTCGGTCTCGATGCGGCGACACTCGTTCGGATGACGGGCGGCGGCCATGCGCTGGGCGTCGCGTTCGGTGGCTGGCGGGCCGACGGCGCAGCGGCGTTCCTGTCCTATGGCGAGACCGGTGCGCCGCTCGAGGGCATCGCGTTTCACCAACTCGCCGGACGGCTGCGCGCGGCGGGGCACCCGGTCCGGCTGGCCGATCATGCGCTGTCCGCGGTCGCCGCGCAGGCGGGCCGGTTCGCACCCGGGGCGCCGATCGCGCATGCGCTACATCTGCCCGTCGTGCCCTATGAAGCGCTGCTGCGCGGGGCGGCGCTGCGAGCGGGGGCCGAACGCGCCTCCGCGGACTTCGTCGATGCCGAGATCGCAGCGAACGGCATTGTCGAGAGGCTGACTCTCGCGGACGGTACCGCAGTCCAACCCTGGCTCGTCCTCGACTGTTCGGGAACCGACGCGCGCATCGCCAGCCGTACCAGCCCCGCGTCCGAGGACTGGTCCGGCTGGTTGCCGTGCGACCGGACGCATGCCGAGACGGTGCCCGCGCAGGGCGCGCCCCCGCCCTATACGCAGGTCGATGCGCAGGACACGGGCTGGACGGCGACCTGGCCGCTCGACGGCGCGGATGTGCGACTGACGTGCAGCATGGGCGGCACGGGCAAGCCGTTCCGTGCGGCGCGCCGCGTCGAGGCATGGCGCGGCAATTGCGTCGCACTGGGCGCCGCCGCGGGCCTGCTCGAACCGCTGCACCCGACCGCACTGACGCTGCTGCTGCGGTCGCTCGCGCAGTTGATCCAGCTCTGGCCCGCCGGACCGCAGGCACCCGTCGAAGCCGCCGCCTTCAACCGCACCGTGGCCGCGGCGCTGCAGGGCGCGCGAGACTTCCTGATCGCGCATTATGCCGTGGCCGGTCGCGCCGGCGCGCTGTGGGACGACCGCCGCGCGGCATCGCTACCCGGACCACTGGCCGCCAAATACGATCTGTTCGCGGCGCGCGGGCGGTTGCCGATGTATGACGACGAACCGTTCGAGGAGGAGGATTGGGCGGTGATGTTCGACGCGATGGGCCTCATGCCGCGCCGTTACGATGCGCGCGCGGACATAGTGCCGCTCGCGGCGATCGAGCGGCATCTGGCCGAGAAGCGCGCGCGGGTCATCGCGCAGGTCCGCGCGCTTCCCCCTTATGCGCAGGCGATGGCCGCGTTGCGGGCGCGCGCATGACGATCGGCGCCCCCGTCCGCCGCATCGTCATCGTCGGCGGCGGTACGGCCGGCTGGATGGCGGCCGCCGCGCTTGCCCGGCTGATCCCGACCGGAGCAAGCATCACCCTGATCGAGTCCGACGCGATAGGCACCGTCGGCGTCGGCGAAGCAACGATCCCGCCGATCCGCGGCTTCAACGCGATGCTGGGAATCGACGAAGCGGAATTCCTCGCCGCGACCGCGGGGAGCTTCAAGCTCGGGATCGAATTCGTCGACTGGGGTGCGCTTGGCGAACGCTATCTGCATCCCTTTGGCGGGTTCGGTTTCGATATCGAGGGTGTGCGCTTCCACCAATATTGGCGTCGCCGCCGCGCCGCCGGGATCGTCGAGGATATCGAGGCCTATTCGCTGTGCGCGGTCGCCGCGCGCGCGGGACGGTTCATGCCCCCCTCGCCCGACCCGGCGTCGGTGCTGTCGCAGATGGCGCACGCCTATCATTTCGACGCGGGCCTCTATGCACGCTTCCTGCGCGAGCGCGCCGAGCGCGACGGTGTCGTGCGCGTCGAAGGCGATGTCGTCGACGTCGCGCTCGACGGCGAGACCGGCCATGTCCGCCACGCCACGCTGGCCGGCGACCGCGTCATCGAAGGGGACCTGTTCCTCGACTGTTCGGGGTTCCGCGGCCTGCTGATCGAGCAGACGCTGGGCGCGGGCTATGAGGACTGGACGCACTGGCTGCCCTGCGATCGGGCCGTCGCGATGCCGACCGCGAACGCCGGCGCGGCGATCACCCCCTATACCCGCTCGACCGCGCGCGCGGCCGGCTGGCAATGGCGCATCCCGCTGCAGCACCGCACCGGCAACGGCTATGTCTACAGCAGCGCGCATTGTTCGGACGATGAGGCCGCGGCGACGCTGCACGCCGGGGTCGACGGCACCCCGCTCGCCGAACCACGCCTGCTGCGCTTCACCGCGGGACGGCGGCGCAAGCAGTGGATCGGCAACGTCGTCGCGCTCGGCCTTGCCTCCGGTTTTACCGAACCGCTCGAATCGACCAGCATCCACATGGTCCAGACCGGCATCTCGAAACTGCTCGCTCTGTTTCCCGACCAGGGCTTCTCGCCGGTCGAGATCGACACCTATAATCGGCTGGCAGCGACTCAGTTCGACCAGGTCCGCGACTTCCTCATCCTCCATTACCATGCGACCCGCCGCGATGACTCGCCGTTCTGGCGCGAGACGCGTGCGCGGGCGATCCCCGACAGCCTGAGCGAGAAGATCGCCTTGTGGCGTCGCCGCGGACGGCTGTTCCGCTTTGAGGATGATCTGTTCGCCGAGGCGAGCTGGGTCGCGGTGCTGCTGGGCCAGGGCATCGTTCCCGAGGGCTGGGACCGGCTCGCCGATGCGGTCGACGCGCGTGACGTCGATGCGCGGTTCGACCGGTTGCGCGCGATGTTCGCCGATGCCGCGTCGCGAATGCCGCGGCACGAGGAATATATCGCGCGAACCTGCCCGACGCGGGTGCGCGCATGACGGCCGCGCTCGGATCGGTCGTGATCGTCGGCGGCGGCACCGCGGGCTGGATGGCCGCGGTCGCGTTCGGCCGATTGCTGGGCCGGGCCGGGACGCGCGTGACGCTGGTGGAATCGGACGAGATCGCCACGGTCGGCGTCGGCGAGGCCACGATCCCGCCGATCCGCACCTTTCACGCGATGCTCGGGATCGACGAGGACGCCTTCCTCCGCGCGACCGGCGGCAGCTACAAGCTTGGGATCCGCTTCGAGGGCTGGACGCGTCCGGGTGAATCCTACGTCCATCCGTTCGGCCAGATCGGGACCGACATCGCCGGCGTGCCGTTCGCCGCGCAGTGGCTGCGCGCGCGCCAGGCGGGTGCCGCCGACGCGCTCGGCGCCTATTCGCTCGAAGCCCGCGCCGCCGAAGCCGGCCGCTTCTCGCGCCCGATCGCGAACGGCGATTCACCGCTGTCGCGGATCGGCTATGCCTATCATTTCGACGCAGGCCGCTACGCCGCGTTCCTGCGCGCGCAGGCCGAGGCGCACGGCGTCGTCCGCCGCGAGGGCCGGGTCGACCGCGTCGAGCGTGGCCCCGCCGGAATCGCCGCGGTCCATCTCGCCGACGGCAGTCGTATCGAGGGCGACCTGTTCCTCGACTGCACGGGGTTTCGCGCGCTGCTGATCGACGGCGCGCTGCAGGCGGGCTGGACCGACTGGTCGCAGTGGCTGCCGTGCGATCGTGCGGTCGCGGTCCCTTCGGCCGCCGACGCCGCGCCGCTTGCACTCACGCGGGCGATCGCCGAACCCGCCGGCTGGCGCTGGCGGATTCCGCTCCGGCATCGCACCGGCAACGGGCACGTGTTTTCAAGCCGCCACTGCAGCGACGACGAGGCGACCGCGACGCTGCTCGCCGGGCTGGATGGTGAGGCACTCGCCGACCCGCGCGTGATCCGCTTCGCCACCGGGCATCGCACCCGGTTCTGGAGCGGCAACTGCATCGCGCTCGGCCTGGCGGCAGGGTTCATGGAGCCACTCGAATCGACCAGCATTCATCTGGTGCAGAGCGGGCTTCAGCATCTGTTGCGGATGCTGCCGACGGGCGGTCCCCCTGCCCCGGCGATCGTCGACCGGTACAACCGCACGATGACCGGCGAGTTCGTCCGGATCCGCGATTTCCTCGTCGCGCATTATCACCTCAATGCCCGTACCGAACCCTTCTGGCGCGAGCGCGCGGCGGCGCCGATCCCGGATGGTCTCGCCGAAAAGCTCGCGCTGTTCCGCGCCGGCGGACGCATCTTCCGCGAAGCGGACGAGCTGTTCAACGAGGTCAGCTGGCTCGCGGTGCTGACCGGACAGGACGCACCCGTGACCGGCCATGACCCGATCTGCGACGCGCTGCCGATCATGGCCGCGGCGAACCGGCTCGCCCTGATCGAGCGCGTCGTCGCCACCTCGCTGACGCACATGCCCCCCCATGCCGACGCGCTGGCACGGTTGGGCCAGGACAGGACGATCTGATGCCCATCGCTTTTGTCCTTGCCGCGGCCGTCATCAACCTCAACCAGCTCGGCTTCCGCCCCGATGATCCCAAACAAGCGATCGTCGCCGATGCGGCGACGTCGCCACTCGAATGGGTCGTGGTCGACGACGCCGGCAAGACCGTGCTGACGGGGCGCACCACCGTCGGCGGTGACGACGCGGCGTCGGGCGATCATGTCCATGTCGCGCGCTTCACCGCGCTCACCCGCTCGGGCAGCTACCGGCTGCGCGTCGACGGGACCGAAAGCGGTCGCTTCCGCGTCGGCCGCGACGTCTACGCCCCGCTCGCTTTGAACGCGCTCAACTTCTTCTACCAGCAGCGCGCAGGCACGCCGATCGACGCGCGCTGGGCCGGTGCCCGCTGGGCGCGAGCGGCCGGACACCCGCGCGAGGTCGCCGCCTGTTTTTCGGGAGCGGACGAGAAGGGCAATGTCTGGTCCGGCTGCCCCTATACGCTCGATGTCACCGGCGGCTGGTACGACGCGGGCGACCACGGCAAATATGTCGTCAACGGCGGCATCGCGGTGTGGACGCTGCAGAATCTCTGCGAGACCGGGCTTGCGCGGCGCGTGTTCGCCGATGGTCAGGCGCGGCTGCCGGAAGCCGGCAACCGCCGCGACGACCTGCTCGACGAAGCGCGGTGGGAGGTCGAGTGGATGCTGCGGATGCAGGTCCCCACGGGCACCCGCGTCGCACTCCCTGTCGGCCCGCATGATCGCTCGGGCAGGCTTGCACTGACCTCGGTCGATGCGGGCGGCATGGCGCACCACAAGGTTGCCGACGCTCACTGGACGACATTGCCGACCGCACCGGCCGACGACAAGGAACCGCGGCGCCTCTACCCGCCCTCGACCGCGGCGACGCTCAATCTTGCCGCGGTTGCAGCGCAGGCCGCGCGGCTTTGGCAGCCGATCGATCCCGCCTTCGCCGCGCGGTGCCTTGCCGCCGCGCGCGCCGCCTGGACCGCGGCCGAGCGCAATCCCGCGATCTTCGCGGCGCAGGGCTTCACCGGCAGCGGCGGCTATGGCGACGAGACGCTCGACGACGAACGTGCCTGGGCTGCAGCCGAGCTGTTCGCGACGACCGGCGATGCCGCGTACCGCGCCGCGCTGCCGACCGGCGCGACCGGCGAACCCGGCTGGGCCAGCGTCGCGCCGCTCGGCATGATCACGCTCGCGACCGCAAACGGCGTTCCCGCGACGATCCGCGCTAATGCGCGTGCAGCGATCGTCGCCGCCGCCGACGGCTTCCTCGCCGAAACCACGCGCACCGGTTACCGCATCCCCTACGCGTCGCAGACCTATAGCTGGGGCTCGAATTCCAGCATCCTCAACCGCGCGATGCTGCTTGGCCTCGCACAGCGTTTCACCGGCGGCGCGCGCTATCGCGCCGGCGTCGTCGATGCCGCCGATTATATTCTCGGCCGTAATCCGCTCGGCCAATCCTATGTCTCGGGGACCGGCTGGAAGCCGCTGACCAACCCGCATCACCGATTCTGGGCGCATCAGCTGTCGGCATCCTCGCCGCCGCCGCCGCCGGGGGTGGTGTCCGGCGGACCGAACAACAGCGCGATGGTCGATCCGGTGGCGATGACACTGAAGGGCGGTTGCGCGCCGCAACGCTGCTGGGCGGACGACATCAACGCCTATGCGCTGAACGAGGTCGCGATCAACTGGAACGCGCCGCTCGTCTGGGTCGCCGCCTATCTCGACGCCGACTGACGCTCAGCGACGCTGGAGCGATTTCAGCAGATAGCCGCGGATCCGTTCGGTCCGCTCCTGGCTGGCCGGCCCCAGCACGCCGCGCGCGGGCTCGGGCAGATGATCGCCCGCCGCCGTCGCCTCGTCGGCGAACACATAATGCTCGAACCACGCGCGCCATCCCGCTTTCTCTGCCGCGGGCAGGTCGCGCACCGCCATCATCGCGTGCACCACCGCATGGAACGCCGACACGCTCGGATCATAGGCGCGCCAATAGTTGCACAGCACGTTGAGCGTCCCGAACGCCTGGACATGGTGCCACCAGATCGCAGGGATGAAGATCGCATCGCCCGGCCCCAGATCGGCGACCACCGCATGACCGAGCGCCTCGGCATAGCGCGGATACCGCTCGAGATCGGGCGCGAGCGGATCGACCATGCTCGAAGGCGGGCCTGCCAGCGTCCGGTCGAGCGGCCCCAGATAGAGATTGCCGACCTGATCGGGGGGAAACAGCGTGAACCGCCGCTCGCCCGCGACCACGCAGGCAAGGTTGGTCGACCCGTCATAATGCGTCGCGGTCTGTGAGCCGTTGCCGATCCACAACCGCGGCGTCGCCCCGCCCATCGGCAGGTCGAGCGGATTTGCCGCCGCCCATCCCGGCAGATGTTCGGGCGCGGTTGCCGCGTTCGCGTAGAGAATATGCCGTTCGGCTTCGGGAACACCCGACAGGCGCAGCAATTCGCTCAGCAACACGCCAAGCGGCGCCTTCTCACGGTGAAAGTTGAACCCCTCCAGGTTATCCCCGCGATAGAAGAACCTGCCGCCGAACTCCGGGCCGCCGATCAGCACCTCCATCGGCTTGCCGCCATCGCCAAGCCCGGTCAGATACGCCGCCGTCGCGCGATCGCCACCCGCCGCGGCGCGGACGCTTGCCCAGTGCGCGACCTGACCGCGCAACACGATCGGCGCGTCGCGCACCGCCATCTCGGCGGCAAAGGTGGCGGCGTCGACCGCGGCGCGCTCCTCGACACGGGCATCGGTGGGGGCAGGATGCGATATCGTCATCCTGCTGCGATAGCAGGATAATGCGCCGCGCCATATTGCGTTTGAGCCGCATCAAACGGGCCGCGACCACGCAGACCTTCCGTCGGTCAGCGGCAGGAATGGATAATCGTACGAGCGCTTACGAAGACCCGCCATTCGTTCATTTCGGTGCAGGATGATTACGTGGACGAATGCGCTTGCCCAGCCTCAAGGTTCAACTCAGGCTATCGCCCATGCTTTCGCCAAGCTTGACCTGCCGCGCGGGTATCCAGCTCTCATTGAAGGTGATCGTCGCCTCCTGGAATAGCATCACAATCGTTGAGCCAAGCAGGAAGCGCCCCATTTCCTCACCCTGTTCGAAAGCAATCTCCTTGTCGGTATAGCGCCATTCCGTCGGCGTCCCGGTACGCTTGGAATTAACGACGCCGTGCCAAACAGTAGCCATGCTTCCGACGATGGTGGCTCCGACCAGCACCATGACGAATGTACCGTGTTCCAAACTCTCGAATACGCAAACGAGGCGCTCATTTCGTGCAAACAGATTGGGCACGCCTCGCGCTGTGACGGGATTCACCGAAAACAGACTGCCCGGGATGTAGCGCATGCTTATCAATCTGCCCGCGCACGGCATATGGAGACGGTGATAGTCACGCGGAGACAGATAAAGATTTGCAAAACTGCCATGACGGAATTTCGCTGCTAACGTTCCGTCTCCGCCGATCAGTTCGGTCGTGGTAAACCGATGTCCCTTGGCCTGCACGATGTGATGATCGTCGATCGCGCCAACTTGGCTGATCGCGCCATCTACGGGGCAGACGAAATCCGCATGTGCCAGTGGGCGAATTCCCTTCCTGAGAGGCCGCGAGAAAAAGTCATTGAAGCTCGCGTAGCTGGCGATGTCGGGATTTTCGGCTTCGCTCATATCGACGCCGTATCGTGCGACGAACCAGCGGATCAGTCGCGTGGTCATAGCACCGCCGCGCGCCCGGGCGATACGACCAGCCACTAGCGTCAGGCGTTGCTTGGGCAGCGCATATTGCAACAGGACGGTAAAGCGATCGGACATTTCTAACCCTCGAGTAGCGGCCAGCGGAGGTAACGATCACTTCTCGTTACGTAAGCGCTTCACGCGCCTACTCCCGAAAGCCCCTGAGCCAGCGTGCATCCGGATATGAACGCGGAAGCCTCATATGGCGAGCTTTGGCGGTCGTGTTCAACGGATTGCCGGGCTCGCAGCGGCGGCCGCGAAAACCCGAACAGCGCATGTAGATGAGATGCGCGGGCTATACGGACGGCTGCTCGGGCAACGCGTGGAGCATCAACACGTCCTTCCGGAGAACGAGGGCCGCACGCAGAACGTGCCCGATGCGATCATCGCATCCAGTCAAAAGAACCGTTCCGCCCCAGGCTGTGTAACGGCCCGCCTCAGCGACAAGGGGAACAAGCGCGAGGCGGGCCGGCCAAGGTGTTGGAGACTCCGTGGCACGATGCGAACGATCGGTATTGC
>Ga0265798_10003572_pt1 | contig 21998 bp, 20 predicted proteins | sample P3T30metagenome_FD_192430 | JGI IMG/M metagenome (GOLD analysis project Ga0265798, IMG submission 192430) | Plant litter microbial communities from East Loma Ridge, Irvine, California - P3 T30 | ecosystem: Environmental > Terrestrial > Plant litter > Unclassified | place: USA: California... | reverse complement strand
GCGGACGTCCCGGCCGGTCGCCGAGCGGGTCGGGTCGAGCAGGGCGTCCTCGGCGGCCGGTCGGGCCAGGTAGCCCTCGAGCTGGGCGACGGCGGACCGGACCCCGGTCGAGGTCGGGACGCGACCGTCGGAGGCCTCCTCGAGGTAGCGGTCGCCGAGACCCCGGAACATCTCCCCGAGGCCGGCGAGCCGGGACAGGTAGCGGTCGGCCGAGTCGGCGTCGGTGACCGTCATCGTGGGGACTGCCTGGAACACGAGGCCCTGCCTGCTGACGTACCCCTTGGCGGAAGCGTTCGCGGCCCAGAGCGCGTGCTCGGCGTCGTCGGCGGCGCCCTGCGACAGGGCCACGAGGACGTCGCGGTCGACCCGGCCGGCCTCGTCGAGGTCCGCCGCGGGCAGCGCCGCGGCGGCGTCCGCGACCGCACGGAGCTCGCGCGCGGCGGTCTCGCCGGCCGCGCGGGACGGGTCGCCCGGCAGACCGTCGTACTCCGCGATGCCGAGGAGCGTCGCGTTGTACGGGTCGTAGGTGTGCTCCGCGGCGAAGTACCGCTCGCCGAGTCCGGCCAGCCGGTCGGCGGTCGTGGTGCCGGTGCCGTCCGGGGTCGCGGTGGAGGTCGTGCCCGGGGCGCCGGGGGTGTCCGTGGTGTCCGTCATCGGTTGCGTGTTCCGTCTCGGTCGGGGCGCGTCTGGTGCGTCCGGTGGTCGGTCGTGCTGGTCAGAAGAGGGAGTGGCCGCCGTCGATGGAGAGGGTCTGCCCGCTCACCCACCCCGCTTCCGGGTCGACGAAGAAGGCGACGCCGCGGGCGATGTCCGCGGGGGTCCCGGTGCGGCGGACCGCGATCCGCTCGACGAGCGCTGCCTGGCCGTCCGGGCCGTACGAGTCCCACTGCGCCTGCGTCGTCGGGTTCGACAGGACGAAGCCGGGCGCGATGCAGTTGACCGTGATGCCGACCGGTCCGAGCTCGTGCGCCATCTGTCGGGTGAAGCCGATCTGGGCGGCCTTCGACGCCGTGTACGCCTGGACCCCGGTGAGGCTGACGCTCCGCCCGGCCCCGGACGCGATCACCACGATGCGGCCGTACCCGCGGGGCTTCATGCTCCGCACCGCCGCACGGGTGCAGTTCCGGGTCGTCAGCAGGTTCGCGGCGAACACGTCGTCCCACGCCCGGTCGCTCAGCTCGTCGATCGGGGTGTGGGTCTGGCCGACGAGGCCGCCGGCGACGTTCACGAGCACGTCGACGTCGCCGACCGAGCGGAACCACGCCTCGGTGGCGGACGAGTCGCTGAGGTCGACGTCCTCGCGGTCGACGCGGTGCACGGAGGCGCCGTCGGCGGCGAGCCGGTCCGCGATGGCCGCCCCGATGCCCTGCGCGGTCCCCGTGACCACGGCGACCTGTCCTGCGAGCGGCGACCCGGGCCTCCCGGCCGGCGCCGCGTGTCCCGCTCCGCCGCTCACGAGGCGTCCTCCGCCCGCGTCGCCGCGGCGAGCACGTTGCCGGCCCCGACCGCACGCGGCCCGGACCCGTCCTCGGCGCCGAGGTGGGTCGGACGCGTCGCACGGGAGATCCGGACGGACTCCTCCCACTCGCGCATCCGGTCGAGCCCACGGTCGCCGGTGGCCCGGAGCACGCCCTCGACGAGCGCCTCGATGAGGACGAGGAGCGGGGTCATCGAGTCGAACGGGATGCCGTCCACCGTGACCGGCAGCACCACGTCGGCGTGCTCGACGGCCGGCGACAGCGACGTGTCGGTGATGAGCACCACGGTCGCCCCCTGCCGTTTCGCCGCGGCCGCCGCCTGCTGCGCGACGAGTTCGTGGCGACGGAAGTCGAGGACGACGGCGACCCCGCCACGGCCGAGTCGGAGGAAGGTCCCGACGTCGTGGCCGAGCGGCTCCGCCACGAAGTCGACGTTCGGCAGGATCTGGTCGAGCTGCGCGGCCAGCACCATCGCGAAGTAGCGGCTGAAGTAGCCGCCGAGCAGCGCGACCTGCTTCGGGCGTCCGGCGAGCACGGCGACCGCCCGGTCGAACTCGCTCGGGGGCACGCTCGACGCGAGCGACCCCACCAGCGTGAGCCGGTCCGCGATGGCGCGGCCGAGGGTGCTGCCGTCGCCGTGCGCGATCCCCTCCTGCGAGCGCCGCAGCGGGCTGTTCATCTGGTCGGCGACCTCGTCCCGCACCCGCGCCTGGAAGTCGGGGTAGCTCCCGTAGCCGAGTCGGGTCGCCAGCCGCAGCACCGTCGGCGTGCTCGTGCCCGCCGACCTCGCCAGGGCGGCTGCGCTCTCGAGCCCGGCCGCCGGCCAGCCGGCGAGCAGCGTCCGGGCGACCTTGCGCTCGGCCGGGCTCAGCTCGTCCATGCGGGCGAAGATCTCGTCGTTGATCGGCATCGGTCCTCCTCGTGACGTCGATGGGGCGTCGCCCGAGCATCGCAGCTCGGAGGCGGTGGTCGCTGGGCGGGGCGGGGCGGGGCTCGGCGGGCAACCGGGCCGGGCGGGCCGGGGCTCGGCGGGCAGCGGGGCGGGGCGGCGGGGTGGGCTGCCGGTCAGGTGCGGAGGACCAGCCCGGACGCGTCCTCGAACGCCGCGAACATCGTCGGCGAGTTGTGCGCGACGACGATCCGGCCCTCGGCGTCCACCGCCACCAGGCCGCCGCTGGCGCGGCGGGAGGTCAGGGTCTCGTCGATGGTGGCGGTCACGGCGTCGGCGAGCCCGGACCCGGCGTAGCGCATCCGGGCGACGACGTCGTAGGAGAACACCCCGCGGATGAACGCCTCGCCCTCACCGGTGCACGAGATGGCCGCCTGGCCGTCCCGAGCGTAGGTCCCGGCTCCGATCACCGGGGTGTCCCCGACGCGGCCGTCCTCCTGGTTCGCCATGCCTCCCGTCGACGTCGCCGCCGCGACGGTGCCGTGCGTGTCGCGCGCCACGGCACCGACCGTGCCGTGGCGCGGGGCGACGAGGCCGTCGGCGAGGATCCGTGCGAGCTGCGCCTGGCGGGCTTCCGTGATGAAGTACTCCTGGTCCGCCGTCGCCAACCCCCAGCGCGCGACGAGCTCCTCCGGGGGGTGCACGAGGAACAGGTGCGCCGAGCGCTCCATCACCGCGCGGGCCAGGAAGACCGGGTTGCGTGCGTGCCGGGAGGCGGCGACCGCGCCCGCCAGACCGGTCGAGCCGTCCATCACCGCGGCGTCCAGCTCGACCTCGCCGTCGGTCGTCAGGGCGGCCCCGCGACCGGCGTTGAACAGGGGGTCGTCCTCGAGCTGCTCGACGGTCGCGCAGACGGCGTCGAGCGCGGTGCCGCCGACGTCGAGGACGGCGGCACCCGCCCGGTAGGCGCGGGACAGGCCCGCCTCGAAACGGTGCCGTTCCTCGGCCTCGAGCTCCTGGATGCGTCCGCCGGCGCCGCCGTGCAGCGCCAGGGACCACCCCCGGATCGGCGGGACCTCGAACAGGACGGTCTCGCGGGGCGGGGCGACCGACTCCTCGCCGGGGGTGTCCGCCGGCATCAGCGGCCCCCGGCCTGACGGGTGATGTAGTTCACGGCGACGAAACGGGTGAAGACCGCGAGCAGGTCCACGCCGCTGATCGCGACGGTCCGCTCGGCGACCCGGTCGACCCCGCCGACCCACGTGGCGACGTCGGCCATGTCGGAGGTGAGCACGTCGAGCTCGAGCGTGGTGCGGCCCGTGATCGGACGGTTCCGCATCGCGCCGGCGCGCCGGGTCGCCGTCTCGGCCGCTGCGCGGATGCGGCGGCAGGACTCCTGCGGGTGGAGCGCGTCGGCGCTCGCGCGGGTGATGGACGTCTTCGTCACGACGTGCTCGGCGTCGGGGGCGAACGGCTCGGTCTCGGTCCAGGTCACCTCGTCGCCGGTGACCAGCGCGATCGGGACGCCGTGGTGACTCGTGACGAGGGCGTTGATGCCGCTCTCGCCGACCCAGGCCCCGTCGACGCGGGCTCCGGTGAACACCTCGGGGTTGTACGTGTGCGACAGCGTCGACGGCGCCCCGGAGATGGAGCCGTGGTAGCCGACGAGGAACGCCGCGTCCACGGAGTCGTCGAGCCCCTGCATCATGTACATCGGCTTGTGGCGGCGGGTCACCATGCGCACCGCCTCCGGGTGGGCGACGAGCCGCGGGTCGAGGTTCGCCATCCGGCTGTGCGAGTCGTTGAGGAGCACCTCGGTGGCACCACCGGCGACGGCGCCCTCGATCGCGGCGTTCACCTCGTCGAGGAGGAGCGCGGTGCCGAGCGCGTAGCCGGGTTCGCCGGGGCGGCACTGGTCCCAGTCGACGATGCCGGCGACGCCCTCCATGTCGTACGAGATCCAGACCTTCATGCGGTGCCTTCTTCCTGGTGGTGCGGGAGCGTGTCGCTGGCGTCGGGGGCCGCCGGGGCGGGCCCGGCCGCAGCGGACCCGGCCGGAGCGGGGTCAGCCGGTTCGAGCAGGACGTCAGGCCGGGTGAGGGCGGGGTCGTCCGGCTCGATCGCCGGTTCGGTGAGGGGGTCGACGTCGCCGAGGTCGTCGGCGCGGATGCACGCGGCCACGTGGGCGTCCCCGGCGGGTGCCGTGCCGAGGGCGACCGGCACCGGTCCGAGCGCGGGGTCGGTGGTCCGGCACGCGTCGACGGCGTACGGGCAGCGCGGGTGGAACCGGCACCCCGACGGGATGTCGAACGGGCTCGGCGGGTCTCCCTGCAGGGCGAGCCGGGCGTTCACGCTCTCCGCCCCCATCCGTGGGATCGAGTCGATGAGCGCCCGGGTGTACGGGTGCCGGGGGTTCCGGAACAGCTCGGCGGTCTCGGCGACCTCGACGATCCGGCCGAGGTACATCACCGCCACCCGGTCGCTCAGGTGCTGCACCACGGCGAGGTTGTGCGCGACGAACAGGATGCTCAGCCCGAGCTCCTGCCGGAGCCGGGCGAACAGCTCGAGGATCGTCGCCTGGACCGAGACGTCCAGCGCGGACACCGGCTCGTCGGCGATGAGCACCTCGGGTCGGACCGCGATGGCCCTGGCGATGGCGATGCGCTGCCGCTGGCCGCCGGAGAACTGGCTCGGGTAGGCGTCGAGCGCGTCCTCCTCGAGCCCGACGAGACCCAGGATGCGGATGCTCTCGGCACGCACCTCGCTGCGCGGAACGATCCGGTGCAGCAGCAGGAGCTCGCTGAGCATCGAGCCGACCGAGATCCGCGGGTTCAGGGACGAGTACGGATCCTGGAACACCATCTGGATCCGCCGGGCGGTGTCCGCGCCACGCTTGGCGCGCACGGGTGTCCCGTCGGCCTCGAGCGTCCCGGAGGTCGCGGTGACGCTGCCGACGAGCACCTTGGCGAGGGTCGACTTGCCCGAGCCGGACTCGCCGACGAGCGCCAGGACCTCACCGCGGCGGAGTTCCAGGTCGACGCCGTCGAGGGCGGTGAGCGCGGTCCGCGAGGACCGACGGACACGGTCGACGACGGTGGTCGGGAGCTGGTAGCGCTTGCCGACGCCGGTGGCGCGGAGGACCGGCGGCGCGGCCGTCGCCGACGCCCCGTTCGTGATCGCGGTGGTGCTCATGAGGCGACCTCCCCGCCGACGACCGCCGCGCCGATCTCGTGCGTCCGGATGCAGGCGGCGGTCCGGCCGGGCCCGACGTCCTCCTGCGGGGGCATCGCGGCCGTGCACGCCTCGACGGCGAACCGGCACCGCGGGGCGAACGGGCAGCCGGACGGGCGGGCGGCGACGTTCGGCGGGAAGCCCGGGATCGGGACGAGTTCCCGGTCCGGGTCGTCGAAGTCGGGGGCGGACTCGAGCAGGCCGCGCGTGTAGGGGTGGCGCGGCTCGCGGAAGACCTCCTTGACCGGCCCGGCCTCGACGCGGTGCCCGGAGTACATGACGGCGAGGTCGGTGCAGGTTTGGTTCACCACGGCGAGGTCGTGGGTGACGAACGCCAGCGCGGTGCCGGTCTCCTCGCAGAGCTCCTCGATGAGCTGGAGCACCTGGTGCTGCACGGTGACGTCGAGGGCGGTCGTCGGTTCGTCGCAGAGCAGCAGGCGCGGCGAGCACGACAGCGCCATCGCGATCATCACGCGCTGCCGGAGCCCGCCGGAGAGTTCGTGCGGGTACGCGCGCAGCCGGCGGACGGGGTCGGGGATCCCGGTGCGGCGCATCGTCTCGACGGCGAGGTCCACGGCGGCGGCCCGCGACAGACCGAGGTGCCTGCGGGGGCCCTCGGCGATCTGCTCCCCGACGCGCACGACGGGGTTCAGCGCGGTCATCGGCTCCTGGAACACCATCGCGATCTGCGGCCCCATGAGCTTCCGGCGCGCCGGCGCCGACATCCCGGCGAGGTCCTGCCCGCCGTACCGGATGGTCCCCGAGAGCACCTCGACGCCCTTGGGCAGGAGACCGGCGATCGCTCGCAGGGTCAGCGACTTGCCGGACCCGGACTCCCCGACGATGCCGAAGCGCTGACCGACGTCGATCGCGAAGGACAGGTCCTCGACGATGCGCACGTCGTCGCGTCCGCGGCGTCGGATGCCGATGGTGAGGTCCTCGACCTCGAGCAGTGGTTCGGTGTGCTCCATGTCACTTCCTCCGGTCCGGGCTGAGCAGGTCGCTGATGCCGTCCCCGAGCCAGGACAGTCCGAGGCTCGTGACGACCACGACGAGTCCGGGGATGGTGGTCTGCTGCCACTGCGTCGTGATGAACTCCTGTCCGTCGACGATCATCGATCCCCACTCCGCCGTCGGCGGGGCGATGCCCAGCCCCAGGTACCCGAGGGTGACGATCGCCATGATGTCCATCACGATGTCGCTCATGGCGTAGATCACGGCCTGGCTCATGACGTTCGGGCCGATGTGCCGCGTCAGGATGCGTGCGTGCGACATCCCGCCGAGCCGCGCGGCGACGACGTAGTCCTGCTGCCGCGCGACGATCACCTCGCCGCGCACGATCTTGGCGTAGGAGACCCACGACACCGCGGCGATCGCGAGGTAGATGCTCGTCTCCCCCGCTCCCAGCACGAAGACGAGCACGATCACCATGACGTAGAAGGGGAAGGCGAAGAACACGTCGACGATGCGCATCAGGATCGTGTCGACGATGCCGCCGACGTAGCCGGCGATCGCTCCGACGACGCTGCCGACGACGAAGGGGATGAGCACCGCCAGGAACCCGACGCGGAGGTCGACGCGGGCGCCCCAGATGAGCCGCGAGAGCACGTCGCGCCCGTACTTGTCGGTGCCGAGCCAGTGCGACGCGCTCGGCGACGCGAGCGCCTGTTCGAGGTGCTGTTCGACCGGGTCGTACGGTGCGATCACCGGGGCGAGCACCGCGACGAGGACGAGCAGCCCGACGATGACGATCCCCGCCATCAGCGAGCCGTTGCGGTACCAGGGCTTGAGGGAGCGCGTGCGGGCGGCACTGCGTCGCTGCTTGAAGCCGACCAGTGCGGCGGTGGGGGTGCTCATGCGGCCTTGCCTCCTGCGAGGTCGACCCGCGGGTCGAGCATCGTGTAGACGACGTCGGTGAGGATGCCGACGACCACGACGAAGATGGCGACGAAGAGGGTGACGCCCTGGATCGTCGGGAAGTCCCGGGCGAAGATTGCGTTCACCATGAGCGATCCGAGCCCGGGGAGCGCGAACACCTTCTCGATGACGAGCGATCCGCCGACCAGGTAGCCGAGGTTCACGCCGATGATCGACACGGTCGGGATCGCGGCGTTGCGGAGGACGTGCCCGCGGAAGAGCGGCAGTCCGTACGCCCCCTTCGACTTCGCGGTGCCGACGTACTCGGAGCCGAGCACCTCGATCATGGACGCCCGGAGGCTCCGGATGATGGTGGGCGACATGGCGATGGCGAGCGTGAGCGCCGGGAGGAACAGGAAGTAGAGGTGCTGGCCGGCGCCCTCGCCGTAGCCCCCGACAGGGAAGGCGCGGACCGTGACGGCGAGCAGCAGGATGAGCATGATGCCGACCCAGAACTGCGGCATGCCCTGCCCGATGAGGGTGAAGCCGCGGGCGACGAGGTCGCGACCGCCGTTCGGCCGGCTGGCGCCGAGCGCGGCGAGCGGGATGCTGATGACGAGCGACATGACGAGCGCGAACCCGAGGAGCGACAGGGTGACCGGGACCGCCTCGAGGACGAGCTGCCCCACGGGGAGCTGGTAGGTCAGGCTCGTGCCGAGGTCGCCGTGCAGGATCTCGCCGAGGAACCGGACGTACTGCTCCCACAGGGGGCGGTCGAGTCCGAGCTGGTCGGTCAGCGCGGCGACGCTCTCCTTCGTGGCCCGTTCGCCGAGCAGGGCGATGGCGGCGTTGCCCGGGAGCAGGTGGGAGAGGAAGAACACGATGATCGTGACGCCGAACGCGACCGGGACGGCCTGCAGGAGTCGTCCGGGGATGAACCGGAGCCGGTGGAACATGACTGCCTTTCGCGGAGACCGCGGGGTCCGACCGTCGCGGCCGGACCCCGTCGGGCTCACTTCGTCTTGGAGACGTCCTCGAGCTGGTAGTTGCCGAGGGGGGTGACGTGGAAGCCGGAGACCTTGTCCGTCGTCGCGAACACGTAGGGCGAGTAGTAGAGGTACGCGAGGAACGCGTCGTCGCCGGTCTTCTGCTGGAGCTCGGTGTACAGCTCCTGGCGCGCGTCCGGGTCGGTCTCCTGCTGCGCCTTCTTGTTCAGGGCGATGACCTCGGGGTTGTCGTAGTTCGTGAACGCCGAGTTCGAGCCGCCCTCGGGGTCGACGGCGAAGGACGTCCACTCGTCGGGGTCCGGGATGTCCATCGTCCAGGCGGACCAGGCCATGTCGAAGTCGCCGGCGAGGCGGGCCTGCTTGTTCGCCGTGGGGTCGAGCTGCTTGATCTGCATGGTGATGCCGATCTCCTCGAGCTCGGACTGCATGATCTGCGCGATCGAGGTCTGGTTCGGGTCACCGGAACGGATCAGCAGCGTGGTCGTGAACCCGTTCGGCTTCGACGACTTCGCGAGCTCCTCCTTCGCCTTGGCGACGTCGTAGGTGGGACCCTCGACGTCCTCGTCGTAGTACGGCGTGCCGGGCGACAGCAGCGAGTTCGCGACCGTGCCGTTGCCGAAGAGGACCGCCTTGACCATGGCCTTGCGGTCGAGCGCGTAGGCGATGGCCCGGCGGACGTGCACGTCGTCGAACGGCTTCCGTTCCTGGTTGAACGCGATGTAGTCGATCTGCGTCGAATCGAACGTCTCGGCCTTGACGCCGGAGGCGGACTTCAGCGAGGCGAGGCTCGACCAGTCCGGGGTGTCGTCGATGTCGACCTGGCCGCCCTGCACCTGGAGCTTGCGGGTGTTCGCGTCCGGCACGACGGTCCACTTGACGCCGTCGAGGTAGGGCTTGCCCGCCTGCCAGTAGTCGTCGTTCTTCGTCAGCGACAGCGACTGGCCCTTCTTCCACGAGTCCCAGACGAACGGGCCGGTGCCGATGGGGTGCTTGTAGAACTCCTCCTTCGACTCACCCGCGTAGTCGGCGGGGACGATGGCGTTGCTGAACAGCGACAGGTCCGCGAGCAGCGGCGCCCACGGGTACTTCAGCGAGATGGTGACGGTCTCGTCGTCGGTGGCCGTGACCTCGTCGATGGCGCTGTTGATGTAGCCCCAGCCGGACGAGCCGGTCGCGGTGTCCGCGTCGATGGAGAACTTCACGTCCTCCGCCGTCATCGGGTCGCCGTTCGAGAACTTCACGCCCTGGCGGAGGTGGATCGTGTACGTCTTGCCGTCCTCGGACGTCTCGTAGCTCTTCGCGAGCCACGGCTCGATGTCCTTGCCGTCGGCGCTGACGTTGAACAGCGGCTCCATGATCTGCTGCTGCACGTGGATGGAGTTGTTGTCGAACGTCGTCGTGTTGTCCATCGAGATGATGTCCGCCGACCGCGCCATCGTCAGCACGCCGCCCTTGGGGTGGGCGCCCTCGGTGCCCGTGGCGCTGCCGCCGGCGCTGCAGCCGGCGAGCACCAGTGCCGCGGCCGCCGTGACGGCTGCCAGGGCGGTCTTGTTGCGTGGTCTCATCATTGCCTCTTCACTTCCGCGCGCCGGTGCTCGGTGCGTCGTCAACTCGGGTGGTGGTGCGGGCCAGTGGTGCAGCTTCTGTAGTGAGGATTACATTAGGTCCAGTTTTTTTCTTGTTTGTTACGTTTGGAAGACGATGCGGGACGATCTGCTGCTGCGCCCCTTCAAGCCCGCGGACGCCGACGTCGTGGTGTCGTGGCTCCGCTCGGCGGACGACGCCGTCGCGGTCGCCGGCGCGAGAGCACCATGGCCGTACCGGGCCGCCGACCTCGTCCGCGCGTCACGGGAGGCGGGCCGCTCCCCCTTCACGGTCACGTCGACCGTCGACCCGACCGCCGTCCTCGGACACGTCGCGGTGGTCGTCGTCACGCCGACGGCCGGGAGGCTCGCTCGGGTCGTCCTCGCACCCCACCTCCGCGGACGCGGCCGCTCCGGCCGGGTGCTCGCCCTCGCGGTGGCCGAGGCGCAGCGCGTCGGCCTGCGCGAACTGACACTGTTCGTCGTACCGGGCAACGTCGCCGCGACCCGCGCCTACGAGGCCGCCGGGTTCCGCGTCGCCCCGGCGGACCCGCAGCACCCCGAGTACGTCCGGATGACCCGGACCGTCTGAGCACCCCCCGAGTTGGGGTAGGCGTAGGTCACTGCAAACCGGCGGGACACTTGCTCCGAAAGTACTGTGGGCGCCTGGAGCGCTCGGATCGGGCGCGGTGATCGCGACGATCTCGTCGAACAGAAAGGGTCTCACCATGACCAGCAACGCAGCCAGCAACCGCATCGGGTACGGCTCGACCTGGACCCAGAAGGGCGCTCTCGTCTTCGGGGTCGTGTTCCTCATCGTCGGCATCGCCGGCTTCATCCCCGGGCTCACGATGGACATGGGCTCGATGTCGATGGCCGGCGACGGCTCGATGGCCATGCTCCTCGGCACGTTCCAGGTGTCGGTCCTGCACAACATCGTGCACCTGCTGTTCGGCATCGTCGGCCTAATCGCCGCACGTACCGCCGGTGGTTCCCGTGCCTACCTGCTCTACGGCGGCATCATCTACTTCGTCCTCTTCATCTACGGCCTCTTCACCGCCGGCATGGCCGACCCGGCCAACTTCGTGCCGCTGAACGTCGCCGACAACGTGCTGCACCTGATCCTCGCGATCGCGATGGTCGTGCTCGGCCTCGTCCTGCCCCGCGTGGGCACGCGCCGCGCCTGACGCCAGACGCCATCTGCCGGACACCCGTCGAGGGCGTCCGGCGAACCGGGACCGGCCCGGACCACGATCGTCGTGGTCCGGGCCGGTTCCGTCGTCCAGGATCGCCCGCATCGCCGGACGCCGGGTCGTGCGCATCGCCGCGCGCCGGGTCCCGCTGGTTGGGACCTCAGCCCCAGGCTGCCGGGGTGGGAGCGTCGGCGGGGGCGCCGAGCTGCGCCAGGAGACCGGCGAAGTCCTCAAGGTGCCAGGTGGTGACGATCCTCCCGTCCCGGACCCGGTGCACGTCCATGGTGCGCATCTCGATCCGCCTGCCGGTGGGCTCGTGCCCCATGAACGCGCCCTGGTGCGTCCCGGAGACGGTGTTGCGGACGGCGACCCTGTCCCCCTGGACGATGACGTCCTGGTGCTCGACGGCGTAGTCGGGCATCGCGTGGCGGAACAGGGCGATCTGCGCGGCCATGCCCGCCGGGCCCTGCTGCTGGCCGGGGGCGAGGGGGACGTCGATCCAGTCCTCCGCGAGGATCCGGTCGTACACGGAGGTGTCGCCGGTGCGGAAGGGCTCGTAGAAGCCGAGGACGATGTCGGCGGTGCGGTCGTCGGTGGCGGTCATGGTGGAACCTCTCGTGTCGGTCGGTACGGGTGGGGGAACGGGTGGGAGCGGGGCCGCGGGTCAGGCGAGCGCGAGGACCAGCCCGGCGATCACCAGCAGCACCGCGGTCGCTCCGTGGACGCCGAGCGCCTGCCGGAGCGTGCCGCCGTTGGTGACCACGATGACCGCGTCGCCGACGGGCGTGATGGCGGCGGCGACGAGGGCCCAGCCGAACACGTGCGGACCCGCCACGGCGAGGACGACCAGCGGCACGATGCCGGACGTGATGTCGCGGACGCCCTTGATGCTGGTGAACGCCCGGCGCCGGTCCTCGGCGACGCCGAAGCCGGCGGTCGCGATGCGCGGCGCGAGGAGGAAGCGGCCACCGATGAACAGGATGAAGAGGCAGCCGAGGACGGCGACCACGAGGGCGGCGATGAACATACGTGAGCCTTCCGGAGTGTTGTCTAACAACGTTCTGTAACGACGCTAGCACCGAGACCGCCGGTTGTCTATCGCTGTTAGCTAACTCCGTCCTGCTACGCTTCCGCCATGTCCCCTCGCCCAGCACCCGACCTCGACCACCGCCGTGCCCGGATCGTCGAGGCGGCCCGTGACGTCGCGGAGGCCGAGGGGTGGGACGCCGTCACCATGCGCCGGGTCGCCGCTGAACTCGGCATGACCCAGCCGGTGATCTACTCCGCCTTCGCCGGCGGCCGGCAGGCCATCGTCGACGCCGTCGCGCTCGCCGGGTTCGACGCGATCGCCACGGCGCTCGAGGCCGTCCCCGCCGAGGCGATGCCGCGGATGCAGGCGTACCTCGACTTCGCGCTCAGCCGGCCGCGCGTGTACGAGGCCATGTTCTCGATGCCGTCGGGCCTCGAGTTCGGCAGCGGGACCGGCCCCGACGCACTCCGCCGCGCCTTCGCCGGGATCCAGGACGCGGTCCCCGGCTCGGACGACGCGGGGGCCGAGGTCGCGTGGGCGACGGTTCACGGCCTCGCGACCCTCGAGATCAGCGAGCGGCTGCCCCGGGCCCGCTCGCGCGCACGGCTGGAGCACGCGCACCGCGTCCTGACGCAGGGCCGCACCGGATCCGGGCGTCACTGAGGGACGTGACCACCGGCGGAGCCGACCGCTCAGTCCGCCTGGACGACCGTCCCGCCGTGCACGAGGTCCCGCACCTGCGCGGCCGCACCGAGCGCCACCGCGTCCGCCCCGAGGGTCGACTGCGCGAGCCGGATCGGCGCACCGCTCACCGGCGGCTCGGCCGCGATCGCCGTCGTCACCGCGGGTTCGAGCAGGTCCCAGGACCCGGCGATCCCGCCGCCGATCACGACCGTCGTCACGTCGAGGAGCCCCGCCGTCAGCAGCGCCGCGCGGGCGAGACCCCACCCCGCGGTGGTGAAGACCGCTGCGGCGTCGGCGTCGCCCGCCCGAGCGGCGTCCGCGACCTCGCGGGCGGACAGGCGCCGCCCGGACCGTTCCGCGTACCGGTCGGCGATGCCCCTGGCCCCGGCGATGGTCTCGAGGTGCCCGACCTGACCGCACGTGCAGGGCGCGTCGCCGAAGCCGGGCACGTGCCCGATCTCGCCCGCGGCGCCCCGCGGACCGGCGAACAGGGCCCCGCCGAGCACCAGCGCCCCGCCGACACCGGTGCCGAGGGTCATCCCGAGCACGTCGGTCTCCCCCGCGACCGCGCCCGTCGCGACCTCGCCGAGCAGGAACGCGTTCACGTCGTTGTCGAGCGTGGCGGGCACGCCGAGCTCCGTCCGCAGCGCGGTGGTCACGCCGTACCCGGCCCAGCCGGTGAACGAGTTGCCGGTGACGAGCACGGTGCCCGTGACCGCGTCGACCACACCGGCCGCGCCCACCCCGACACCCGTCAGGGAGGCCCGGTGCCGGTCGAGCAGGTCGGTCACCGCCGCGACGGCGGCGGCCACGATCGCGGCGCCGCCGGCGTGCGCCGGTGTCGGCAGGTCGACCCGGTCGAGCACCTCGAGCTCCGGTGTCGCGAGCAGCACCTTGGTGTTCGTCCCGCCGACGTCGACACCGGCCACGACGGCGGTCACGCGGTCACCGCCGCCAGCGTGGCGAGCCGCTCGGCTCGGCGTCGTCGCTGCACCACCGGGTCGGGCACGGGGACGGCCGCGAGCAGCCGGCGGGTGTAGTCGGTCGTCGGGTGCACGAGGGTGGCCCCGGTCGCGCCCTGCTCCTCGACGACGCCCTGGCGCATCACGACCACGCGCTCGGCGAACTGCTGCACGACGGCGAGGTCGTGGGAGACGAACAGGCACGCGAACCCGAGGTCGTCCTGCAGCTCGCGGAGGACCTCGAGCACCGTCTCCTGCACGCTCACGTCGAGCGCGCTCGTCGGTTCGTCCGCCACGAGCAGCCGCGGCGAGAGCACGAGCGCCCGGGCCAGCGAGACACGCTGCCGCTGCCCGCCGGAGAGCTCGCGCGGCGCACGCGTGGCGAGGTCCCGCGGCAGCCGGACCGCGTCGAGCACCTCGTCGACGCGCTTCCGCCGGTCCGTGCCGGACATCCCGCGCCGGTGCACGGCGAGCGGTTCGGCGATGCACTCCGCGACGGACATGCGGGCGTCGAGGGAGGCGACCGGGTCCTGCAGCACCACGCCGATGCCGGACCGGAGGGAGCGGCGGTCCCGCCGCTGCGCCCGGCGCAGGTCCGTGCCGAACAGGTGCACGGAGCCCGCGCTCGGCCGGATCAGCCCGAGCGCGACCCGGGCGGCGGTGGACTTGCCGGAGCCGGACTCGCCGACGAGGCCGACGGTCTCCCCGGCGTGGACGGCGATGTCGACGCCGCGGAGGGCGTGCACCGCGCGCGCACCGCGCCCGAACGTCACCGAGACGTCCCGCAGGTCGACCACCGGGGCCGGGTCGGGCCTCCCGCCCGGACCGTCCGGCGGCGACGCGACCGACATGGCCGGGGCCGGAGCCGCGACCGTGAGCCGCGGCACCGCGGCGAGCAGGCGGTTCGTGTACTCGTGCTCGGGGCGCAGCAGCACGTCCTCGACGCTCCCTGTCTCGACGATCTCGCCCTGCAGCATCACGGCGACCCGGTCGGCGAAGTCGGCGACGACGCCCATGTTGTGCGTGACGAGCAGCACGCCGGTGCCGGTGTCGGCGGCGAGCTCCCGGAGCAGCTCGAGGATCTCCGCCTGCACGGTCACGTCGAGCGCGGTCGTCGGCTCGTCGGCGATGAGCAGCTTCGGCGAGTTGGCGATCGCCATGGCGATGACGACCCGCTGCCGCTGCCCGCCGGAGAGCTGGAAGGGGAACGCCCTCGCCCGCTGTTCCGGGTCGGGGATGCCGACGCGGTCGAGCATGTCGACGGCCTCGGCGGCGGCCGCCGCGGCGGACACCTGCCGGTGGTTCCGGATCACCTCGGCGATCTGTGCGCCGACGCGGGTGAGCGGGTCGAGTGCGGTCGCGGGCTCCTGGAACACCATCGCGACGGTCGAGCCGCGCAGCGCCCGCAGCGCCGGTTCGGCGGCGCCGACGACCTCGGTGCCGTCGACGACCGCGCTGCCCGAGGCGGTGGCGTTGCCGGACAGCAGGCCCATCGCGGCGAGGGCGACGGTCGACTTGCCGGAGCCGGACTCGCCGACGAGCGCGAGGGTCTGGCCCGGCTCGACGCGGAGGGACACCCCGCGGACGGCGTCGACGGTGCCGGACTCGGTGCGGAACGCGACCCCGAGGTCGGTGGTGGTCAGGACGGACATCTAGCGGCCCCTCACGTCGAAGGCGTCCCGGAGCCCGTCGCCCACGGCGTTGAACGCGCAGACGACCAGGATCACGGCGAGACCCGGCGGCACGATGAGCCACCACCGCCCCGAGTACGCGGCGGTGAGCCCCGCCGAGAGCATGCCGCCCCAGTCCGTCGCCGGCGCCTGGACGCCCAGCCCGAGGTACGAGACGTAGGCGACGAGGAGGATCGCGTCGGCCACCTGGAACGTGGCGGCGACGACGATGGTGGACACCGAGTTCGGCAGCAGGTGCTTGCCGATCGCGCGGGCGTGCGACCCGCCGATGGCGCGGAGGGTGAGCACGTAGTCGCGGTTCTTCAGCGTGAGGGTCTCCGCGCGGATGAGCCGGGAGGGCACCAGCCACGACACGAGCCCGAGGATCACGATGAGTCCGGCGACCCCGGGCGTGGTGATCGCGGAGATGACGAGCAGGATGAAGAGCGCGGGGATCGCGATGCCGGCGTCGACCACGCGCATCATCGCCGCGTCGACCCAGCCGCCGACGTACCCGGCGACCGAGCCCCACAGGGTGCCGACGACGGTGGCGAGCACGCCGGCGGCGATGCCGACCGTGAGGGACACCGTGCCGCCGTACATCAGGCGGCCGAGGACGTCGTGGCCGACGGCGTCGGTGCCGAGCAGGTGGGCCGCGCTCGGGCCGAGGTTCGCCTGGGACAGCTGCGTGTGCGTCTGGTCGGTCGGGTACAGCAGCGGCCCGACGAAGCAGAACAGGACCACGACGACGATCACCGCGAGGCCGATCACCGCGAGGGTGTTGCGCCGGAAGCGGCGGACGGCGAGCCGCCAGCCGGTCGCGGCGACGGTGACCGGGGCGCCGGGGGCTTCCGGCACCATCTGGACGGCGGTCATGCGCGGCTCGCCTTCACTCGCGGATCGATGAGGGACTGCGCGACGTCCGCGAGCAGCGTGCCCACGACGGTCGCGATCGAGATGACGAGGACGCAGCCGAGCAGCGTCGGGTAGTCGGAGGACTGTGCCGCGTTCCAGAACAGCAGCCCCATGCCGGGGTAGTTGAACAGCTGCTCGGTGACGAGCGCGCCGCCGAACAGCACCGGCAGGTAGTAGCCGAGCATCGCGATCACCGGGGTGAGCGAGTTCCGGAACACGTGGCGGCGCAGGATGGCGGAGGTGGAGGCGCCGCCGGCGCGGGCGGTGCGGACGTAGTCCTCCTGCAGGTTCTCGAGCGTCGACGCCCGCATGTACCGGCTGAACACCGCGATCATCGCGAGGGCCCCGGTCACCACGGGCAGCACGAGCCCGGCCGGGTCCTGGAACACCTCGGCGAGGGTGTTCCCACCCGGCGCCTGCGACGGCAGCCACGGCAGCTGCTGGCTGAACACGATGATGAGGACGAGCCCGAGGAAGAACGCGGGCGTCGAGTAGAAGACGAACGCGAGGGCGGTGGCGGCGTAGTCGACCGCGCCGTTGCGCCGCGCCGCCTGCCACATGCCGACCGGGATCGCGATGACGAGCCCGAGCACGGCGGAGATCCCGGTGAGGACGAGCGTCTTCGGCAGGCGCTCGACGATGAGCTGCCCGACCGGCTCGTTGAGCGTGTACGAGGTGCCGAGGTCGCCGGTGAGCAGGCGGCCGAGGAACCGGACGTACTGCACGGGCAGCGGCTGGTCGAGCCCCTGCGCCTGGTTGAAGGCGGCGATCTGCGCGGGGGTGGCGGAGACGCCGAGCACGCCTCGGGCCGGGCCGCCCGGCAGGGCGTGCAGGAGGCAGAACACGACGATCGTGACGATGAGGACCACCGCGAGCGCCTGGAGGACGCGCCGGAGGAGGTACAGGGTTGTGGTCATGCGGCTTCCGTCGTTCGGATGCTTGCTGTGTGTCCCTGGAGGCGCGGTGCGCGTCGGACGCGCACCGCGCCTCCAGACCGTGGTCGCTTCAGCGACTCACTTGCTCCACTTCCACTGGGCGGGGTGGAAGTTGGCGAGGGAGTCCTGGTCGAACCCGGTCAGGCCCTGCTTGACGACCGAGATCTGGTAGTCCGGGCTCGGCAGCCAGATGACGGGCAGGTCCTCCGCGAGCGCGGCGCTGTAGTCCTGCACCTTGGTCGGGTCGGTCGAGGTGGTGGTCGCGTCGATGAGGGCGTCGACCTCCTCGTTGGAGTACGAGCCGAAGTTCGCCGAACCCGCGGTCTGGAAGAGCGACTCACCCGTGGGGTACGCCGGGAAGTACCAGCTGCCCGCCGTGCCGAAGAACGACAGGTCCCAGTCGCAGGACGCCTCGTCGCTGGTGCAGGTCGGGGTCTGCGACAGCACGCTCGAGACCGGGGCGGTCTTGATGGTGAAGCCGATGCCGGTCTTCGCGAGCGAGGACTGGATGGCGCTCATCATGTTGTCGGTCACGGTCGAACCGGACTGCGACAGCACCTGCATGGTGAACTCGGTGCCCTCCGCGACGCCCTCGCCGCACTGCGACCCGGACGTGCCCGGGTCGGTGCAGACCATGGTGTCGCCCTGCATCGTCCAGCCGTGGCTGGTGAGGAGCTGCTTCGCCTTCTTCGTGCTGAACGGGTACGGGTTGTCCCGCTGCACGTCGGAGACGTAGTCGGACTCCTGCGCCTGCGGGACCGGGCCGAAGGTGGGGGTGGCGGTGCCGTTGAAGACGACCTTCGCCAGGCTCTCCTGGTCGATCGACATCTGCACGGCCTGGCGTGCGTAGAGCTGCTCGAACACCGCACCCATGTCGGGGTTGTTGAAGTTGTACGGCATGTACGTGATCGCCCAGCCGGTCCACGGCTCGACCTCGTAGCCCTTCTGCGTGAAGGACGACTCCTGGTCCATGTCGGTGGCGTTGATGTAGCCGTAGTCGACCTCGCCCGAGCGGACCGCGTTGACCTCCGCGTCCGCCGACGTGAACGGCAGGAGGTTGACCGTCCCGATGCCCGCCTCCTCGCCGCCGTCGTACTCCGGGTTCGCGGTCAGGGTGACCCTGCCGGCGGTGCTGAAGGACTCGACGCCGTACGGACCGGAGATCGTCTTCCACAGGTCGTCGGAGGCGTAGTCGGCGATCTTGCCGGCCGCGGTGTTGAGGACCTTCCACACCTGCTTCGCCCCGGCGGTGCTGCGGTCGGCGTCGGTCACCTCGGCCGAGGCGCTCGTCTTGTCCCAGGCGTGCTGGGGCAGCGGGATGATGTGGCTCAGCTGGTTGGCGAGCATCCAGTCCGGGTTGTACGCCTTGTCGAACGTGATGGTGAAGTGCGTGTCGTCGACGGCCTCGAACGACGTCCAGTTGTCCGGCGCCTTGCCCTCCGAGTAGGACCCCCACTGGTCCTTGTTCGCCTTGATCAGGTTGAACCAGAACTCGACGTCACGGCTGGTGATCGGCTCCCCGTCGGACCAGTGCCGGTCCCCGAGGGTCATCGTGACGCTCGTGCCGTCCTCCGCGAACTCGGCGTCGGTGGCGACGGACCCGGCCTTGTTCCAGGCGATCTTCCCCGTGGACCCGTCGTAGGCGACGAGCGGCTCGTACAGCGACTGGGCGATCGAGCCGTTGTTGGTGTTGAGGTGCGCGGCGGTGCCGATCGGCAGGATCCAGTTCGGCGTGAAGTTGGCGGGGAGCGCGTAGTTGATCTCGTCGGATCCGGAACCGGAGGAGGCGTTGCCGCCGCCGGAACATCCGGCGAGCAGGGCGCTCACGGCGATCGCGGCTCCGGTGAGGAGCGCCCAGCGACGGGGCTTGGACATGCGGTGACTCCTTGTACGTGGGACGTCGGGGGAGGTGGAGCACGGGTGCCGGCGGCACGGTCACAGTCAAGGACCATCGGCATTGGAAAAACAAACATGTCCGTGTAAATAGTGTGTTTCTGCCGTCTCGACGAAAGGCGGGGGCGCGCATCCGGACCGTAGGCTCGCGGCTGTCGGCCCTCCCGCCGGCCGTTCCGCCCGGATTGGAGAAAGTCGTGCCGGACCTCAGCGCCCGCATCCTGGAGCTCGTCGCGACCGGTCAGGCGTCGAGCCGGACCGAGATCGCGGCCCTGCTCGCGGCGGCACCGTCGACCGTCTCGCACGTCGTCGGACAGCTCCTCCGGCACGGCCTGCTCGCCGAGGAGGGCACCGACGTCTCCACCGGCGGCCGCCCGCGCAAGGTCCTGCGCATCGGCGGCGTCGACGAGTACGCGGTCGCCGCGGACGTCGGCGGCGGGCACGCGCGCATCGGCGTGGTGCTGCCGGGAGGCGCGCTCGAGTCGGTCGCGAACGTCCCGTTCGCGCTCTCCGACGGTCCGACCGCCGGGCTCCAGCGGCTGGCCGCGTTGCTCGAGCGGCTCGCCGACGACCGTGGTCGCGAAGGGCTGCGGGGCGTCGGGCTCAGCCTGCCCGGGCCCGTCGACGTCGTCGCCGGCGTCGTCGACCTGCCGAGCCGGATGCCGGGGTGGAACGGGTTCCCCGTGGCCGCCTGGCTGAGCGAGCGGTTCGGGCTGCCGGCGATCGTCGACAACGACGCGAACTGCATGGCGGCGGGCGAGCAGACCGTGCAGGACCCGGCTCGACGCCAGACCATCACGATCAAGGCGGGCTCGGCGATCGGCGCGGGCATCGTCATCGACGGCCGGCTCTACCGCGGGTCGACCGGTGCGGCCGGGGACATCACGCACGTGCGGATCGACGCCGCCGGGGACACCCCGTGCTCGTGCGGCAACACCGGGTGCCTCGAGACGGTGGCGTCCGGCGCCGCCCTGGTCCGCATCCTGTCGAACGCCGGGGTCGACGTCGCCTCGACCGCCGACGTCGTGCGGCTCGCCTCGGACGCGCACCCCGAGGCGACCCGCGCCGTGCGGATGGCGGGCAAGTACCTGGGCGAGGTGCTCGCCGCCAACGTGAACTTCTTCAACCCGGACGCCGTCTACCTCGGCGGCATCCTGTCGACCCTCGACCCCTTCATCGCCGCCGTGCGGAGCCAGCTCTACGAGAGCTGCCACCCGCTGATGACCCAGCACCTGGCGATCGAGCCGGTGTCGCTCGGCGCCGACGCCGGCCTCGTCGGCGCCGGGCAGTTCGCCCTGCAGCGGGGCCTCGCCGCCTCGCTCGAGGAGCTCTCCGCGCCCATCCCCCAGTCCACCACCAGGAACAGGAGCGTCCGTGTCTGAGACCGGTCCCGTCACCCCCGCCGTCCCCGCCTCCCCCGCCAGCGCCGGTCGCCCGGTCATCGCCATCGCCGGCCTGGCCATCGAGACCTCGACGTTCACCCCGACCCGGACCCACGCCCCCGCGTTCCACCCGGACCGCGGCGACGAGGCCGTCACCCGCTACCCGTTCCTGGCGACCATGGCCGACCGTGCGGACTTCCGCGGTGCGCTCATCGGGCACGCCCTGCCCGGCGGGATCGTCGACCGGGCGTCGTACGAGGCGCTGGCCGACGAGATCGTCGAGCGGCTGGGTGCGATGGGGCCGGTCGACGGCCTCTGGTACGACATCCACGGCGCGATGGTGGTCGAGGGGCTCGACGACGCCGAGACGGACCTGCTCGGTCGCATCCGCGCGGTCGTCGGCCCCGACGTCATCGTGTCCGCGTCGATGGACCTGCACGGCAACGTCACGCGCGAGCTCGCCCACCAGGTCGACCTCGTCACCTGCTACCGGATGGCCCCGCACGAGGACACCCTCGAGACGAAGGAGCGCGCCGTCCGGAACCTCGTCGACGTGCTGACCGAACGGCCCGTCGGTGCGCAGCGCCCCGTGAAGGCCTGGATCCCGATCCCCGTCCTGCTGCCCGGCGAGCAGACCTCGACCCGGCTCGAGCCGGCGAAGTCCCTGTACGCGCAGGTCCCGCTCGTCGAGCAGACCGAGGGGGTGCTCGACGCCGCGATCTGGGTCGGGTACGCCTGGGCCGACCAGCCCCGCGACCAGGCCGTGACCGTCGTCACCGGGTGGGACGAGGCAGCCGTCGCGGCCGGCGCCGAGCGGCTCGCGTCGGCGTTCTGGGATGCCCGCGAGGACTTCGTCTTCGTCGCACCCACCGGCACGTTCGAGGAGTGCCTCGACGCCGCGCTCGCCCCTGGCGCCGCGAAGCCGTACTTCGTCTCGGACTCGGGCGACAACCCCACGGCGGGCGGCTCCGGGGACATGACGTGGGGGCTGACGCAGGTGCTCGCCCGTCCGGAGTTCCAGGACCCGTCGGGCCCCACCGTCATCTACGCGAGCGTGCCCGGCGCGGCCGCCGTCGCCGCCGCGGTGGAAGCCGGCGTCGGTGCGACGATCACCGTGACCGCCGGTGCGACGGTCGACCACGTGCACGCGGGTCCGATCACGATGACCGGTCGGGTGCACGCGATCAAGCAGGGCGACCGGGACGCCGAGACCGAGGTCGTGCTGCAGGTCGGCAGCGTGTTCGCGATCCTGACGAAGCTGCGGAAGCCGTACCACCACGAGCACGACT
>Ga0265798_10003571_pt1 | contig 21999 bp, 15 predicted proteins | sample P3T30metagenome_FD_192430 | JGI IMG/M metagenome (GOLD analysis project Ga0265798, IMG submission 192430) | Plant litter microbial communities from East Loma Ridge, Irvine, California - P3 T30 | ecosystem: Environmental > Terrestrial > Plant litter > Unclassified | place: USA: California... | reverse complement strand
TCGCGGCGGCTGCCGAACAGCAGCGACAGCGCGCCGCGCGCCGGGCCGGGGCCGTCGGCCGGCACCGGCAGGCCGAGCGCCATCGCGACGCCGTGCGCACGCAAGCCCTCGTCCAGCGCCGGCTCTCCAGCCTGTTCGGGCGGATCGAGCAGCGCGACGCCGCCGCCGGCCGCCGCCAGGAGGCCGGGGAAGGCGTGGCGCAGCGGCGCCTGCAGCAGGCGCTCGGTACGCTGCAGCAGCGCGCCGAGCAGCAGGCCCGCAGGCCCCTGCTGGGCGTCGAGCTGCAGCTCGCCGTCGGCCTGGCGGCGCAGCACGGCGGCATGCAGCACGCCGGGCCAGCCGCACAAGGCCGCGCACAGCGCCTCGGCCAGGCGCGCGCCGTCGTCAGCGCCCGCCAGCGCCTGCTGCACGCGGGTGTGCAAGGCCAGCAGCTCGCGCAGCGCCTGCCCGTCGCTGGCCGCAGCGCAAGCCTGCGGCGCGGCGAGGCGCCGCGCCACCTCGGCGCACAGGGCCTCGGGAGCGATCGGCGTCATGAGGTACCCTGCCGGCCCGAAGGCCGCCAGCTCCATCAGCCAGCCGGCGCCGTCGAAGGGGCACAGCAGCAGGGTCGGCGCGCCGGCGCGCGCGGCCACCAGCGCGCCCAGGGCGGCCAGGTCGATGCTCGGCTCGAAGCGTTCGAGGTCGAGCACCAGCAGGTCGGGCCGGCTGCGCGCCAGCAGCAGCGCGGCGTCGTCGACGCCGTCGGCCAGGTGCAGCGCCCCGAACTGGGCGCCGCAGGCGGCGGCGAAGCCGGCGCGCCGCTGCGCCACCGGGCTGAGATAGATGGCGGTCGGAAGGCCGTTTGCTGCCATGGCCGGATCGGTTTGCTGCGACATCGTGGACTCCTGGGACGCTTTGCGCGCAAGTTTGCCATAAAGCACATCCCGCGGCCAGCAGATGCGCGCCTGTGTGTGGAAGCGCACCGTCAGGCGGTATCGCGCGCGGGAATACTGGAAGGATCATGCTTATGGAGGAAAACATGGCAAACCAGGACGATGTAGCGAACAAGCAGAAGGCAATCCAGAACCGCCAGGACCAGCGCGACGCCAGCATGCAGAAGGAGCAAGGCGGCGGCGAAAGCGGCGCGGCGCAAACCGGCATCCACCAGCCTGAGGGCGATTTCCCGGCGCAGCACCTGGCCAAGCCCGGGCTGGAAGCCCAGATGGAACTGAAGCCGAAGTTCATGGCCGAGCACTACAAGGGCAGCGGCAAGCTGGCCGGCCAGGTGGCGATCGTCACCGGCGGCGATTCCGGCATCGGGCGCGCGGTGGCCGTGCTGTTCGCGCGCGAAGGCGCCGACGTCGCCATCCTGTACCTGAACGAACACGAAGACGCCGCCGAGACCCAGCGCTGCATCGAGGCCGAAGGCCAGCAGTGCGTGACGGTGGCCGGCGACGTCAAGGACATGGAATTCTGCCAGCAGGCGGTCGACCAGATCGTCGCCAAGTGGGGCCGGCTGGACGTGCTGGTGAATAACGCCGCCTTCCAGGAACACGCCGAATCGCTGCTCGACCTCGACGAGGACCGCTTCGACGAGACCATGCGCACCAACATCTACGGCTACTTCCACATGGCCAAGGCCTGCCTGCCCTACATGAAGCGCGGCGGCGCGATCGTGAATACCGGCTCGGTGACCGGCCTGAAAGGCTCCAGCAAGCTGCTCGACTACTCGACCACCAAGGGTGCGATCCACGCCTTCACGATGTCGCTGGCGGCCAACCTGCTCGACAAGGGCATCCGCGTCAACGCCGTGGCGCCGGGACCGGTCTGGACGCCGCTGAACCCGGCCGACCAGTCGCCGGAAAAGATCGCCAAGTTCGGCCAGGCCACCACCTTCGGCCGCCCGGCCCAGCCGGAAGAACTGTCGCCGGCCTACGTCTACCTGGCCTCGAACGTGTGTTCCGGCTATGTGACGGGGGTGATCCTGCCGATCACCGGCTCGGTGGGCGAATAATCTTCAACAGCAAAGGAGGCCGACATGGCGAGAAGCATGTGGAAGGGAGCGATCAGTTTCGGGCTGGTCCATATTCCGGTCGAGATGTACTCGGCGACGAGCGATCACGCGCTCGACCTGAGCATGCTGGACCGGCGCGACTTCTCGCCGATCGGTTTCAAGCGCTACAACAAGAGTACCGGCAAGGAAGTGTCGTGGGACGACATCATCAAGGGCTACGAGTACAAGGACGGCGAATACGTGGTCCTGTCCGACGAAGACCTGCGCCGCGCCAACCCGGAAAAGACCGGCACCATCGACATCCTGGCCTTCGTGAATGCCGAGACGGTGCCCCTCATCTACTACGAACAGCCCTACTACCTCGCCCCCGGCAAGGGTGGCGACAAGGTCTATGCCCTGCTGCGCGAGACCCTGCGCGAGGTCGGCAAGATCGGCATCGCCAACGTCGTCATCCGCGTCAAGCAGCACCTCGCGGCCCTGGTCTGCGTGGGCGACACCATCGTGCTCAATACCATCCGCTACCCGGACGAGATCCGCCCGACGGACGAGCTGCACATCCCGGCCCAGGATTCCAAGGCGGCCCAGGTCACCGACAAGGAACTGCAGATGGCCAAGGCCCTGGTGGAGGGCATGAGCGAGAAGTGGAAGCCGCAGCAGTACCACGACACCTACCGCGAAGACCTGCTGGCCCTGATCAAGAAAAAGGTCGAGGCCAACCAGACCAAGACCCTCACCGAGCCGGAACCTGAGCAGGAAAAACCGGCCAGGTCGAACGTCATCGACCTGGTCTCGCTGCTGCAGGCCAGCCTGGGCAAGAAGCCGGCGCGCGCCAGCGACGACGACGACGACGACGACCCGCCGCCGCGCCGCGCGCGCAAGCCGGCCAGGGACGAGGACGGCGAGGACGCGCCGCCGCCGCGCAGCCGCAAGGCCCCGGCGCGCAGCACGACCCACGCCAGCGCCGAAAAACCCAAGCGCGCCGCCACCGCCAAGACCGCGGCCAAGACCGCAGTGAAGGCGGTCGCCAAGCCGGCGAAGAAGCCGGCGGCCAAGGCCCCCGCCAAGGTCGCGGCGAAGAAGACCGCGGCGAAAGCGGCGCCGTCCAAGGCCCCGGCGCGCAGGAAGGCGGCTTGACGTGGATTGGGATACGCTGATCGACCTGCTGCAATGGCCGGCCATGGTAGTGACGCTGTGCGCCGCCTTCCTGGTCGGCGCACGCCATGCGCACCGGCGCATCTTCGGCTTCTATACCTTTATCGCCAGTAACATCCTGTGGATCGTCTGGGGCGTGCACGACGGGGCCTGGGCGCTGATCGTGCTGCAGTGCGGGCTGTGTGCCATGAATGTGCGCGGGATCGTGAGGAACGAGTCGGCGCCCTCCTGAACCGTATTACAGGGCGAGGTCGCGCGCCAGCCAGGGATGGCGCGCGTGGCGCCGCAGCTCGAAGGCGCGCACCGCCTCGGCATGGGCCAGGGCCAGCGCGATGTCATCCTTTCCTTCCAGCAGGTTGGCGCGCACGAAGGCCGGGATCTCGAAGCCGATCTCGATGCCGTCCGGACCGCTGATGGACTGGGTCCGGAGGTCGACCGTCAGCGCCAGCGTGGCACCCGCTTCTTCGCTGGTCGCGACCGCATCGAACAGCCGCCCTGCCGCCGCCGCGCCGACCGGCACCGCCAGCAGTCCGTTCTTGTAGCAGTTGCCCAGGAAGATGTCGGCGAAGCTGGCCGCGATGAGGACCCGGAACCCGGCCTGCAGCAGCGCCCAGGGGGCGTGTTCGCGCGAGCTGCCGCAGCCGAAGTTGCGGCGCGCCAGCAGGATGCCGGCCTCGCGGTAGCGCGGCTGGTTCAGCACGAAGCCCGGGTCGAGCGGCCGCCCGGTGTTGTCCATGCCCGGCTCGCCGACGTCGAGGTAGCGCCAGGCGTCGAACAGGTTGGGACCGAAGCCGGTGCGTTCCACCGACTTCATGAACTGCTTGGGGATGATGGCGTCGGTGTCGACGTCGTCGCGGTCGAGCGGCGCGACGACGCCGGTGAAGCGGTCAAAGGCTTGCATGGGATTCTCCTTCAGTCGAACAGCGCGGCGACGTCGATGCAGCGGCCGCGCAGCGCGGCCGCCGCCGCCATCGCGGGGCTCATCAGGTGGGTACGGCCGCCGGCGCCCTGGCGGCCTTCGAAGTTGCGGTTCGATGTCGAGGCGCAGCGCTCCCCGGGGGCCAGCCGGTCCTCGTTCATCGCCAGGCACATCGAACAGCCGGGCTCGCGCCATGCGAAGCCGGCGGCGGTGAACACCCGGTCCAGCCCTTCGCGCTCGGCCTGCGCCTTGACCAGGCCCGATCCCGGCACCACGAGCGCCAGCCGGATCGCGGGCGCGATCCGGCCGCCAAGGCGGCGCACCACGTGGGCGGCGGCGCGCAGGTCTTCGATGCGGCTGTTGGTGCAGGAACCGATGAACACCTTGTCGAAGACGATGTCGGCCAGCGGCATGCCCGCTGCCAGTCCCATGTAGTCGAGCGCGCGCTCCATCGCCGCGCGCCGGCCGGCGTCGGCCTCCAGCGCAGGGTCGGGAATGCGCTCGCCGACGGCGCCGCCCATCGCCGGCGAGGTGCCCCAGGTCAGGCGTGGTCGCAGATCCGAGACATCGAGCCGCACGCGGCGCGCGAACGCGGCGCCCGCGTCGCTGGCCAGGGTGCGCCAATAGGCCACCGCCTGGCCCCATTGCGCGCCCGTCGGCACCCCCGGCCGGTCCGCGAGGTAGGCCAGCGTGGTGTCGTCCACGGCGACGAGGGCGGCGCGCGCCCCCGCCTCGATCGCCATGTTACACAGGGTCATGCGTCCTTCCATCGACAGCGCGCGCACGGCGGCGCCGGCGAATTCGATCGCCATGCCGTTGCCGCCGTCGGCGCCGATGCGCGCGATCAGGAACAGGGCCAGGTCCTTGGCCGAGCAGCCGGGCGGCAGGCTGCCTTCCAGCTCGACCAGCATGGCGCCGCTCTTCCTGGCCATCAGGGTCTGGGTCGCCAGCACGTGCTCGACCTCGGAGGTGCCGATGCCGAAGGCCAGGGCGGCGAAGGCGCCGTGGGTGCTGGTGTGGGAATCGCCGCACACCACCGTCATGCCGGGCAGGGTCGCGCCCTGCTCCGGCCCGACCACGTGCACGATGCCCTGGCGCGCATCCTGCAGGCGCAGCTGGGCAATGCCGTGGCGTTCGCAGTTCGCTTCGAGCGTCTCGACCTGGCGCCGCGACAGCGGATCGGCGATCCCGCCGGCGCGTCCGCTGGTCGGCACGTTGTGGTCGCACACGCCCAGGCTGGCGCCGGCGCGCCACACCGGGCGCGCGGCCAGTTCCAGGCCGGCGAAGGCCTGCGGGCTGGTGACTTCGTAGAGCAGGTGGCGGTCGACGTAGAGCTGGACGGTGCCGTCGGCTTCGGCGCGCACCACGTGTTCGTTCCACAGCTTGTCGTACAGGGTCAGGGGCTGCTGCATGTCGTGTTCCTTCAACAATATGATCAAAAATGAGCGCGTTCTATTTATCTTCGGCCGAGGGCTACTTATAATTCCGGCATGACTACCATTTCCCCCCAGGAGCAACCCAAGCTCGGCCTGCGCGAGCGCGGCAAGCTGGAAAAGCGCCGCCGCATCAAGCAGGCCGCCCGCGACGTTTTCCTCGACAAGGGCTACGAGGACGCCACCACGCGCGAGATCGCCAACGCCGCCGACGTCGCCATCGGCACCCTGTTCGTGTATGCCAAGGACAAGCGCGACCTGCTGATGATGATCATCAACGACGACCTCGACCAGCTCAACGAGGAGCTGGCCGGCCTGGCCTGGGAGGGGCCGCTGATCGACCAGCTCGCGACCTTCTTCGGCCGCCGCTACGCCTACTGGGCCAGCGAGCCGCGCCTGGCCCGCCCGGCGGTGCAGGAAACCTTCGATTTCCTGTCGCGCAGCACCGGCCAGGGACCGGAGACGGCGCGCTTCTACGCGCGCCGCGGGCGCATCGGCGAACTGCTGGAAGCCATCATCGTCGCCAAGCAGCGCGCCGGCCGCATCGGCGGCGCGCACGCGGCCGCCGACATCGCCTCCTTGTGCATGACCATCTATCTCACCGAGGTGCGGCGCTGGCTGAACGACGACGAGCCGCGGCCCGACGCCGGCGTGGCGCGCCTGCGCAAGCTGCTGGCGCTGGCGCTGTCCGGGGTCCAGCCGGTCGACGGCGAGGCCGACGCCTGAGGCGCCGGCGGCGCCGTCAGTGCGATCCGGCCACTACCTGCAGGTCGGCGCCGGCGCGGATCGCCTCGCTGCGCAGGCGCAGCAGCATGGTGGCGGCGATGCAGCCGGCCAGCATCGGGACCGCCCCCCACAGGAAGATCTGCTCGAGCGGCAGCTTCAGGCCGATCAGGATGCCCCCCACCGCCGGCCCCATGATCGAACCGATGCGCCCGATCCCCAGCGCCCAGCCCACCCCGGTCGAGCGGATGAAGGTCGGGTAGGAGCTGCCGGCCAGCGCGTTCAGGCCGAACTGGGTGCCCACCACGAAGAAGCCGGCGGCGAACACGATCGCCTCGAGCATCAGTTCGCTGCGGCTGAACATGCCGATCGCCGCGATCGCCAGGGCCGCCAGCGCGAAGAAGCCGACCAGCGGCCGCAGGCTGCCGCGGTCGAGCAGGCGGCTGATCACGATGCCGCCCACGGTGCCGCCGACCTGGAACAGCGAGGTGACGATGACCGCGCGCTGCAAGGGCACGCCGGTGCTTTCGATGACCGTCGGCAGCCAGTTGGCGATGAAGTGCAGCGTGACCAGGTTGGCGATGAAGCAGATCCACAGCAGGATCGTGAACGGCGCGCGCTTTTCCTTGAACAGGTGGCCGACCGAGAAGCCGGGACGGACCTCCTCGTGCAGGACCAGCTCGGTATCCCTGCCGATGCCGGCCTGGGGGAACCAGGCCTGCAGCTGGCGCCGCGCACGCTCGCCGGCGCCGCCCTTGAGCAGCTGGAAGCGCACCGATTCGGGCAGCCAGCGCGCGCACAGCGCCGCCACCACCAGCGGCGCGACGCCGCCGGCGATGAACACCGCGCCCCAGCCGAAGCGCGGGATCAGCACGGCGGCGGCGGCCCCGCCCAAGGCCGCGCCGATGGTATAGCCGAGGAACATCAGCGTGACCATGGTGGCGCGCAAGCGCTTGGGCGCGTATTCGGTATTGAGCGCGATCGCGTTCGGCACCGCGCAGCCGAGTCCGATGCCGGCCAAAAAGCGCAGCGCGACCAGGCCGGACAAGCCGCCCACCCAGGCGGTCACCAGGGTGAACAGGCCGAACCACAATACGCCGGCCAGCACGGTGCGCTTGCGGCCGAGGCGGTCGCCCAGCGTGCCGCCCTGGGTGGCGCCGATCATCATGCCGACCAGGCCGGCCGAGAAGGCGGCGCCGAAGGCGGCGCGGTTCAGGCCCCATTCCTTGATCAGCGAGGGCGCGACATAGCCGATCGCCTGCAGGTCGAAGCCGTCGACGACCATGATGAGGAAGGACCAGAAGATGAGGTTGAAGTGCAGCCGGGACAACTTGGCGTTGTCGAGCAGGTCGACGACGTCGACTTTCTTGAGCATGGTATGCATGTGGATTTCCTGAAATCTGCCTGGTCTGTCAGAACAAATGGTGGACGCCGATGCGGGTGACCAGCTGGCGCTCGGTGCTCGATGGCGCCAGTCCGTTGATCACCGCCAGTCCGCCGCGCGCGCGCTGCCAGGCAAGCGCAGCATACAACGTGGTGCGCTTGGACAGGTGCACCATGTCGATCACGTTGAACTGGTTCCAGCGCACGCCGGCGAAGCGCGAGCTGGCGGCCGAGATGCCGAGCGTATTGATGCCGCTGTCGAAGTCGCTGCCGAATTCGACATTGGTCTGGGCCTCGGCGCCGGCGCGGTTCTCGAGCTCGATGCGCGAGACCATCGCATGCGGGGTGAAACGGCCGATGCGGTAGCTGGCCGTGGCGCCGACGCTGGTGCTGCGCGCGGCCAGGAAGCTGGCGTAGACCGCGCCCGGCGCCGCCGGGTCGTCGCTGAGCTTCTGTCCGAGCACGCTGCGCAGGCCGAGCGTGGCGCCGAGATTGAGGCTGCGGTCGTTCGATACCGTATAAGCCAGGTTGGCTTTCAGCGGCCCGGCCGCGTACTGGGCGCCGGCGCTCCAGCTGCGCCCTTTGCCGCTGTCCTGCGGATCCTCGCCGAATCCGAGCATCGCGCCCAGCTTCCAGCCGCGCATCACCGGACTCTCGTAGCGCAGCGCGTTATCGATCTGGAAGGTGCTGGCCTGGTTGTCCAGGTTTCCGGGATGGAAGAAGTACGCGGAACCCATGATGCCATTGCTCTGGAAGCGCAGGTAGTCGTACATGAAATCGGGCATGTGGCCCAGGCTGACGGTGCCGAAGCTGCCCTGCAATCCGACGACGGCGCGCCGGTTGAAGATGGTGTTCGGCTTCTTGAACGTGCCGTTGTCGACGTTGAAGCCGCTCTCCAGGGTGAACAGGGCCTTGAGGCCGCGGCCCAGGTCTTCCGTGGCGCGCAGGCCGAAGCGGTCGGGCGAACGGTTGCCGCTGTCGACGCGCTGGGCGCTGCCGCCGCGCTCGTTGTTGACGTGGCTCAGGCCGGCATCGACGCTGCCGTAGAGCTGGACGCTGGTCTGCGCCTGCGCGGCCGCGGCCAGCGCCATGCCGGCAGCACAGGCGGCCAGCACGGTCGTACGTGGTAAGTACATCGGGTCTCCTCCAAAAAGAAAGGAGGACGGCGCCGGGCGCTGGTGCGCCTCTTGTTCCATCCGCCCTCCAGGGTGCTGCCTGCCTACTGGATCTCCTCGGCGCGCGCGATGCTGGCGATCATCGACGAGTTCAGCAGGTAGGCTCGGGCCTGGGCCGGGTCCGCCGCGGTGCGGCGCAATTCGTCCAGGTGGCCGGCGCGCACTTGCGGGTCGCGCTCCTCGAGCAGGCGCTTGTTGCGGATCGTGATCGCCTGCACGTACTCGATATTGGTCAGGCGGCGCTGGCGCACGTAGCGGTCGAGCAGCGCCTCGTCCGCCCCTTCGAGCACGGCCACCAGTTTCCCGGCCAGGTTGACGCCGTCGTGGATGCCGCTGTTCAGGCCCATGCCGCCCAGCGGGTTGTTGATGTGGGCGGCGTCGCCCGCGATCAGCGCCCGTCCTTCGCGGAAGTTGCTGGCCACGCGCTGATGCACCTTGTACACGCTGCGGTAGGCGATCTCGTACGTGCGGTCCGGCGCCAGGAAGCCCTGGATGCGGCTCTGGACGAAGGCGTCGGACAGGATCTCTTCCTCGCTCATCGCCTGCGTGGTCGGGAAGGCGATGCGCCAGATGCCCGGCGGCCCCTTGTGCGGCTGGATGAAGATCGCGCACCACTCGTCCGGGTCGGCGATGTAGGCGTTGCCGGTGAAGCCTTGCTGCTTCAGGTCGTAGGGTGTGGCGAACACCAGGAAGCGTTCCGGCCAGGTGAAGCCCTCGAACTCGACCTGCATCGACTTGCGCACCACGCTGTGGGCGCCGTCGGTGCCGACCAGGTAGCTGGCGCGGATCTCTTCCGGGCCCGCGGGCGTCTCGACGCGCACCGTCACGCCGTCGGTGTCCTGGACGAAACCGGCGCAGCGGTGGCCGAACAGCAGCCTGACGTTGGGCAGGCCGGCCAGGGCGTCGGCCGCGATGCGCGAAAGCTTGTGCTGCTCGCAGTGCAGCCGGTAGGGATGGGGCGTGAGATCGGCCAGCAAGCCCAGGTCGAACTGCGCCACCACGCCGCTGCGGCGGTCGCGGATCTGCCATTCGGGCACCTTGATGCCCCGCTCCAGCATGGCGCGGCCGAGGCCGAGGGCGTCGAGCATCTCGACGGTCGGGGGGTGGAAGGTACCGGCGCGCAGGTCTTGCGGAATGTCCTGCTCGGCCTCGAGCAGCACGACTTCGACGCCCTGGCGCGCCAGGGCCAGCGCGGTGACCAGGCCGACCGGTCCGCCGCCGGCGATGACTACGGGTTTCTTGCTCATGTTTCTGGTTCCAATCGTGGTATCAAGCCTGGTCGCGCTGTTCGCGCCACAGGCCGAGCGCTTCCTGCACCGGGCGGTCCGAGAAGCTGAAGACGACCGCCTCGTCGCGCGTCGCGAACCGGTGCCCGGCCCAGCTGGGCACGACGAAGACATCGTTCGGTCGCGCCGTGAAGCGCTGTTCGCCGCGCGGGTCGAGGATCGCGACCTCGACCTCGCCGTCGATCACCGCGAACACGGTGCCCGCCGAGCAGCGATAGGTGCTGGAGGCGAAGCCTGCCGGCAGCAGCTGGATGAAGGCGCCCATGGTCGGCATCGGGTAGCCGCCGTCGACCGGATTCGCGTAGCGCAGCTTGTGGCCGTGGCAGGGATCCGGCGCGTCCGCCGCGGCGAGCGCGCGCAGCGCAGCCAGGGTCTCGGCGTACGGATACTTGAACAGCGGCGACGAGGGGCTGGGCGGGCGGTAGTCGACCGGCAGCAGGTTGCTGCCGAAGCGCGCGCGGCTCTCGCCGGCGCGGCGTGCGGGAATCGGCGCGGCCAGGTCGCCGGCATGCTCGGCGAAACTGGCGTCGAGCATCGCGACCAGCGGCACGTCCAGGCCGTCGAGCCAGACCATCGGCGCGTCGGTCTCGTTGCCGTGCTCGTGCCAGTGCCAGGCCGGGGTGATGACGAAGTCGCCTCGCTGCATCAGGGTCTTCTCGCCGTCGACCGAGGTGTAGGCGCCCTCGCCTTCCAGGATCAGGCGCAGCGCGGCCTGGGTGTGGCGGTGCGGCGGCGCGAGCTCGCCCGGCAGGATCATCTGCAGGCCGGCGTACAGCGAGGTGGTGGCGGCGGCCTGGCCGCGCAGGCCCGGGTTCTCCAGGATCAGCACGCGGCGCACCGCTTCCTCGGCGGTGATCAGGCGGCCGGCTTCGTCCAGGTGGGCGCGCACCTTGCGGTAGTCCCAGTGCGCCGGACGGCAGTGCGAGGCCGGGGTGCGCGTGACCAGGCTGTGCAACTGCTCCCACAGCGGCGCCAGGTTGTCCGGGTCGATGCGGCGGTAGAAATCCTGGCGCGCTGCGCGGGCGCCGGCTTCGATCTCGTTCATGGTATTCATGTCTCCTCCTGCAGGCGCCGCTCAGGCGCGGATCGCCACGTCCATTTCGCCGATGCCCTCGATCCAGGCGTGCATGGTGTCGCCCGGCTCGATGCTGTTCACGCCTTCCGGAGTGCCGGTCATGATGATGTCGCCCGGGTACAGGGTGTAGGCGTGCGAGGCCACCTCGATCAGCTCGGCCACCTTGGTGATCAGGTCGCGCGTGTTGGCCTTCTGGCGCGGCTGGCCGTTCACCGTGATCGAGAAGTCGAGCGCGTCCGGATCGGCCACCTCGTCCCTGGTCACCAGGTAGGGGCCGAGCACCGAATAGGTGTCGGCCGACTTGCGGTAGCTGCGGTCCTCGGGCCCGCGCACCGTCATGTCCAGGCCGATGGCGTAGCCGGCCACCACGTCGAAAGCCTGCGCGCGCGCCACATCCTTGCAGGTGCGGCCGATGACGACGGCCAGTTCGACCTCGTGGTCGTTGCGGCGGCCCGGATAGGCGATGCGCACGCCTTCGCCGGCGCCGACGATCGAGGACGGCGACTTGAGGAACACGCCGAACTTGGCCACCGGCGAGGCATAGCCGTCGTAGCCCGGCAGGTGCACGCCGTTGTGGATGCCGCTGTCGGCGGCCGATTCGGCCACGTGCAGCTGGTAGTTCAGCGGCGCGGCGACGATCTTCGACGGATTGGCGACGGGGCTGAGCAAGGTCACGCTGCCGATCGCCACCGGTGCAATCTTGCCCTTGATCTCCTGCATCCGGCCCTTCAGGCCTTCCAGATGGGCGATCAGCTGGTCGCCCGGCGCGAGCGGCCACCTCAGCGCCGGCAGCAGCGCGCTCACTTCGGTCACGTCGTACACCATCCCGTCCTCGACCAGGCCGATACGGTTGTCATTGAAACGGCAAATCTTCATGTCCTGCTCCTCGGTTCTCTCGATAAAATTTGAACATCGCTCTTTTTTGAGCATGCTCATTTTTGAGTGAAGTCATTATTGTTCAATTTTTTGATCGATGTCAATGGCGTTCTTGAAGCGTGCGGCAGCAGCAGCCGGCATGCGGATGCGGCTGCGTCATCGAGGAAATGCGGAGGATGGAAGATGAAACGCATCGTCCCCGCGCGGGCGGGGACGATGGTGTGAAGCGGTGCGCCTTACTTGGCCGGCTTGAAGCCCAGGGCTTTCATGGCCTTGGCCAGCGTGGTCGCGCTCCTGGCGTAGTCGGCCCAGGGCGCATTGCCCTCGGCCAGGCGCTCCTGCACGCTGCTGACGGTCCAGTGCGCGCCGGAAGTCAGCTCGGGCAGTTCTTCCCAGCGCACCGGCACCGAGATCCCCAGGCCGGGCCGGGCGCGCGCCGACCAGGCCGATACCGTGGTCGCGCCGCGGCCGTTGCGCAGGTAGTCGATGAAGATGCGGCCGACGCGGTTCTTGGCGCCGCTCTTGTTCGAGAAGCGGTCCGGCAGGGTTTTCGCCAGGTGGTCGACCACCGCATGGCTGAAGTCCTTGACGGTGTCCCAGTCCAGCTTGGGCTTGATCGGCACCACCACGTGCAGGCCCTTGCCGCCGCTGGTCTTGAGGAAGGGCTTCAGGCCGAGTTCGAGCAGGAAGGCGCGCATCAGCGCCGCCGCTTCCTGGACCTGGGCCCAGGAAACGCCCTCGCCCGGGTCGAGGTCGAACACGAAGCGGTCGGGGGTGTCGTAGTGGCCGGCGGTGGCATTCTGGCTGTGGATCTCGACCACGTTCCACTGCGCCGACGACAGCAGGCCCTCGGCGCTGCCGATCCGGGTCATGCGCGGATGCTCGGGATCGAGCTTCTGGTCCATCTGCATCACGCCCGGCATCTTGGCCGGATCCGTCACGTGCTTCTGGAAGAACAGCTCGCCGCCCACGCCTTCCGGCGCGCGCACCAGCGAGACCGGGCGCCCTTCCAGGTGTTCCATCATCAGTTCGCTGACCAGGGCGTAGTAGCGCACCAGTTCGATCTTGGTGACGCCGCTCTGCGCATCCATCACGCGTTCGCCGTGCGTGACCTTGAAGGTCGCGGGCAAGTTGCCGGGCAGGCTTTCCCCAGGCTTCTTCACCGTCCTGGCGGCGCGCTTGCGCGCCGGTTTGGCTTCGTCCTCCTTCACCGCGCTTACCTCCTGCGCATGCTTGGCCGTTTCGCGCACGACGCCGTGCGCCGGCTTGTCCTTGCGCAGGCCCTGGAATACCGGATGGCGGATCACATCGGCCGGCGTCCATTCGGAAAAGCTGACTTCCGCCACCAGTTCCGGCTTGACCCAGTGCTTGCCCTTTCCCGGCACGGCGCGCGCCGGGAAAGGATTGGCTTTCGTCTCGATTTTTTCCAGCACCTCGCGCAGGTGCCGCAGCGAGGCGCCGTTGAAGCCGCTGCCGACGTGGCCGGCGTAGCGCAGCACCCCGTCCGCATCGTAGTAGCCCAGCAGCAGCGAGCCGATGCCGGTGCGCGAACCCTGCGGATCGGTGAAGCCGCCGATCACGAATTCCTGGCGCTGGCCGCACTTCAGCTTGATCCATTCGGGCGAGCGGCGCGTCACGTAGCGCGAATCGCGGCGCTTGCCGATCACGCCCTCCAGGCCGATCTGGCAGGCGGCCACCACCAGCTCGCTCGGATCGGTGCCGAATTCGGCCGAGAAGCGCACGGTGTCCGAGGGCTTGGCCGTCAACAGCGCCTGCAGCAGCGGGCGGCGTTCGTCCAGGCGCACCTCGCGCAGGTCGTAGCCCTTCAGGTAGGGGGCGTCGAACACGAAGTAGACGACCTGGGTCCGGTTGGAGCCGTCGAAGGCCAGCTGCAGCAGGTTGAAGTTCGGCTTGCCGTTCTCGTCGTGCACGACGATCTCGCCGTCGTACCAGCCGTCCGGCAGCTTCATGCGCCGGATTTCCTGCTGCAGCGGCAGCAGCTTGGCGGTCCAGTCATTGCCGTTGCGCGTGATCAGGCGGATGTCCTTGCCCTCGATCCGCGTGAGCATGCGGTAGCCGTCGAACTTGATCTCGTAGATCCATGCGTCCGGATCGAGCGGCGGACCGTCGACCAGGGTCGCCAGTTCCGGTGTGAGCTTTTCCGGCAGCGCGGCCTTGAGCGCGCCCGCCGGCATGGCGCCGCGCCGCGCTGGCGCGGCCCTGGACGCTGCCGTCTTGGTCGCTGCCGTCTTGGTCGGCGCGGTCTTGGTCGCCGCGGTCTTGCGCCTGGCCGGCGCGGCATCCGCGCCATCGCGCCCGGCCTTCAGCGCCTCGACCTTGGCCTCGGCCGCCGGCGCGTCCGGCATCGGCAGGTCCTTGACGCTGTCGGGAAAGGCGTCGACCACGGAGAAATCGCCGTCGGGCCGTGCGTATTCGTCGTTTTCCTTGATGAGCAGCCAGGGTTCCTGCTTGTCGTCTGCGTGGCCGCGCAGGCGCACCAGCACCCAGCGTCCGTGCATCTTGTGGCCGTGGATCTCGAATTTGATCTCGCCCTTGGCGAAGCCCTGGCGCGGATCGCCGATCGGCGACCAGGTGCCCTTGTCCCAGATGATCACCTTGCCGGCGCCGTACTGCTTCGGCGGGATCGTGCCCTCGAAGTCCGAGTAGGAGATCGGGTGGTCCTCGACGTGGATCGCCATGCGGCGGTCGTGGGTGTCGTAGCTGGGCCCCTTGGGCACCGCCCAGCTCTTCATGGTTCCGTCCAGTTCCAGACGGAAATCGTAGTGCAGCCGGGTGGCCCAGTGCTTCTGGATCACGAAGGTCAGCGCGCCCTGGCTCGCTTCCCCTCCCTGTTCCGGCTCCGACGTGATCGAAAAATTGCGCTTGGTCTTGTACAGCTTGAGAGCGTCGGGCATGGCATCACCTCTACATCCAGTATGGGACCAGTGTAGGCGCGATGCCGCGGGCGCGACTGTACGCCAGATAACTCAGGATCGCCGGCCCCTGCCTGCGCGGGAGCCGGCGTAACCGTATTACTTGCGCTCGGCAGCCGTACGGTCGCGCGCCGCACGGAACTCCGAATCGGCGGCCCAGTTCGGCCAGGCGGCGCCGTCGGCCAGGTCGCGGCCCAGCGCGTACAGCATGTCGAGGTCGCGCGCCATGCCGGTGAAGGGCCAGGCGGCGCTCCACTCGTCCGAGGGCTGGTGGTAGCTGGCGCTGACGTACTTTTCCTCCGACGCCTTGCCGGCCGCCAGGCCGCCCTGCTCCCAGTCCTGGCCCGAGCCGAAGGAAATCGCCGGCACGCCCTGCTTGGCGAAGGGGAAGTGGTCGGAGCGGAAGAAGTGGCCGGCTTCCGGTGTCGGGTCCGGCGAGAAGCGGATATTGCGCTCCTTGGCCTTGGCAACCAGCTGGTCGATCAGTTCCAGCTTCGCATTGCCCGAGATGGTGAAGTCGCGCGCCGGACCATGGGGGCTGAGCGCATCGAGGTTGATCACGCCGACGGTCTTGCCCAGTGGATAGATTGGATTCGCGGCATAGTAGGTGGAGCCGAGCAAGCCCTTTTCTTCGGCGGTCACGGCCAGGAACACCACGCTGCGCTGCGGCGCCGGCGCCTTGCCATAAGCGCGCGCCAGTTCCAGCAGCGCGGCGATGCCGGTGCCGTTGTCGACCGCGCCGTTATAGATCTTGTCGCCCTGCGCATCCGGCTGGCCGACGCCGAGGTGGTCCCAGTGGCCGCTGTAGATCACGGCCTGGTCGGGATGCCGGCTGCCCGGGCGCAGCGCCACCACGTTCTTCGAGGTGATCACCTGGGCGTCGACCGCGTAGCGCGCCGACAGGGTGATGCCCTTCAGTTCCACCGGCTTGAAGCTGCGCGCCTGCGCCTGTTTCTTGAGCGTGTCGAAATCGAGCCCGGCGCGCTTGAACAGGCTGGCGGCGGCGTCGCGCTGGATCCAGGCTTCGACCGGGGCGTGCGCTTCCAGCGGCTTGCTGCGCACGATGTCGTACATGACGTTGGTGTTCGAGTTCTTGACCGTCGCCCAGCCGTAGGACGCCGGCGCGGTCTCGTGCACGATGATGGTGCCGAGCGCGCCGCGGCGCGCCATCTCTTCGAATTTATAGGTCCAGCGGCCGTAGTAGGTCATGGCCTTGCCGCCGAACTCGCCCTGGCCGGTCTCGAAGTCCGGGTCGTTGATCAGCACCACGGCCAGCTTGCCCTTCAGGTCGACGCCCTTGAAGTCGTCCCACTTGCGCTCCGGCGCGGTCACGCCATAGCCGACGAAGACCAGCGGCGCATCCTTGAAGGCCACCGACTTCGCGCCGGTCATGGACGCGCGGATGGCGATCTGCTCGCCCTGGGTGAAGGACTGGCGGGTCTTGCCGTCGCCGACCGACACCTCGACCGGGCCCTTGATCTCGAAGCGGCCCAGCGGCACGTCCTGGGTCCAGCCGCGCTTGCCGTCGACCAGGGCGCCGCCCGGCTGCATGCCGGCCTTGGCGAATTCCTGGATCAGATAGTCGACGGTCTTCTTTTCGCCTGCGCTGTCGGGCGCGCGGCCTTCGAAGGCGTCGGACGACAGCAGCTTGACGTCCTGCGACAGGCGCTTCGGGTCGATATGGATGGCATCGGCAGCCTGCGCCGCGAGGGTGGCGGCGGCAAGGGCGAATGCACTCAGGCGGATGGCGGTTTTCTTCACTGGCGGGTGTCTCCGGCGTCGTTGCTGGTTGATCAGATGGGCTCGTGGGCCGCCCATGAGTATGGTTGCGTTACTTTCCTCTGTCAAACATGCATGGCGCATAAGAGCTCATGCGGCCAGGGTAGCGTGGCAAGCCATTTGTAAGCGCTTGTAATTGCCGTCAACCTTGCCTGGCCGGGCGACGTTTTCTGCCCAGTAGCACGGGGAATGGTCCCCACCAATATCAACAACTCCTGAAGGAACTTCGCCATGAGCAAAATCGTCGCTACCCTGATCGCAGGCCTGTTCGCCACTTCCGCTTTCGCCGCCCAGTCGACCGCCACCGCGCCGGCCACCACGGCAATGCCGGCCGCCCATGCGGATGCGAAAGCCGACAAGGATGTCGCCAAGGCCCAGGCCAAGGAGACCAAGGCCGCCGCCAAGGCCGACGCCAAGGTAGAGAAGGAGGCCGCCGAAGCGAAGGCCGACGTCGCCGACGCCAAGGCCGACGCTGCCAAGCACAAGGCGAAGGCCCACAAGAAAACCGAAAAAGCAAAAGCGGAGGCAGCAGCCGACAAGGCCGCCGACCACGCAGACAAGAAAGCCGACGCGACCGCAGCCCACTAAGCTGCAGGCATCGCAGGCGGCTCAAGCCCCTCCCCTCGAAAGACAGGGTTCGTCCCTGTCTTTTTTTTCGCCTGTTTCAGGTGGCCGGACGATGTTCTACAATGGCCTTCCGTTTTCATCCGGGACCGCCCGCCATGCACGACATCGTCTACCTCGACCGCGACAGCCTGGTCGCCACCATCCGTCCGCCGCGCTTCGCGCACCGCTGGACCGACTACCCGGCCAGCGCACCCGACCAGGTCGCCGAGCGCCTGCGCGACGCCACCATCGCCATCACCAACAAGGTGCCGCTGCGCGCCGACGACATCGCGCGCCTGCCGAAGCTGCAGATGGTCGCGATTTCCGCGACCGGCACCGACAACGTCGACCTCGAGGCCTGCCGCGCGCGCGGGATCGTGGTGGCGAACATCCGCGATTACTCGCTGGTGTCGGTGCCCGAACACTGCTTCGCCCTGATGCTGGCGGTGCGGCGCAACCTGCGCGCCTACATCGCCGACGTCGAGGCCGGCCTGTGGGAGCGCTCGCCGCGCTTCTGCCTGTTCGACCATCCGATCCGCGACCTGGCCGGCAGCCGCCTGGGCATCGTCGGCTACGGCGCGCTGGGCCGCCAGGTGGCGCACATCGGCCGCGCCTTCGGCATGGAGATCGCTGTGCATTCCCGTTCGCCCGTGGCCGAAGCCGGCGTGCTGTCGCTGCCGCTGGAGCAGTTGCTGGCGACGTCCGACGTGGTCAGCCTGCACCTGCCTTTGACCGGGCAGACCCGCAACATGATCGGCGCGCGCGAGCTGGCGGGCATGAAGCGCAGCGCCATCCTGATCAACACCGCGCGCGGCGGCCTGGTCGACGAGGCGGCGCTGGCCGAAGCGCTGGCGAACGGCACCATCGCCGGCGCCGGCTTCGATGTGCTGAGCAAGGAGCCGCCGCCGCCCGATAATCCGCTGCTGCGGCTGCGCCTGCCCAATTTCGTGCTGACCCCGCACAACGCCTGGGCCAGCGGCGGGGCGATGCAGACGCTGGCGGATATGCTGGTGGATAACCTGGAGGCGTGGGCCGCGGGGGCGGCGAAGAACGTGGTGGTGTAAAACAGTCGACGGCCCGGCGCGCGCAGCGCCGGTCACGCGTGCTCGTGATCCGGCTGCGCCGCCTTCGCCGGCGCATCGGCCGGGCGCAGGGGCACATCGAGGATGAAGGCCGTGCCGCGTCCCGCTTCGCTCTCGACGCGGATGGTCCCTCCCAACAGGGTGGTGACGATGGTGTAGGCAATGTTCAGCCCAAGGCCGGTGCCGCCCTGCCCCATGCGGGTGGTGAAGAAGGGGTCGAAGATGCGGCCCAGGTGTTCGGCCGGGATGCCGCGGCCCTCGTCGCGGAACACGATGCGCACACGGTCGCCGTCCAGCGGCGCCGCCGCCAGCAGCATGCGCCCGCCCGGTGCGTCGAAGGCGTGCAGCAGGGCGTTGTTGATGAAGTTGATGAGCACCTGGCCGAAGGGGCCGGGGAAGCTGTCCATCGCGATGCCGGCCGGGACCTCCAGTTCCAGCACGTGGCCGGCGCGGCGCACCTGGTTCATCATGGTGGCGGCGATCTCGTGACAGGCCTGGGCCAGGTCGAAGCGGCGGCGCTGGGTGCTGGCCTGGTCGACCGATACCTGCTTGAAGCTGTCGACCAGGTCGGCCGCCGCCTGCAGGCTGCGCATGCTCAGGCCCGTGGCCTCGCGCGCCGCGCCGATCCAGGCTTCCAGGTCCGATTTCTTGAGCTGGCCGGCGGCAAAGCGTGCCGACAGTTCATCGGTCTTTTCCTTCAGGGTGCTGGCCATCAGCAGGCTGTTGCCGATCGGGGTGTTCAGTTCGTGCGCCACGCCCGCCACCAGGGAACCGAGCGAGGCCAGTTTCTCGTGGGCCGCCAGCTGGGCCTGGGTTTCCTTCAGCTGGCGGTAGGCCGCGGCGTTGTCCAGCGCCACGCCGACATACGATGCGAGGGTGCTGAGCATGTCGAGCTGGACGTTCTGGTAGGCGTGGGCGCGCGCGCTCTGCACCGAGATCACGCCCAGTACGCTGGTGCCGACCGCGATCGGCACGAACAGCAGCGCGCGCGGCACATTGCCGGCCTGGATCCCGGGCGCGGCATCGGGGCCGGCCATCTCCGACCCCGTGCCGGCGCCCGCGTACAGCGCGACTTCCTCGGCGAAGTCGCCGATCAGGATTTCCTCGCCGGTCGCCAGGCAATGCTCGCCCAGGCGCCGCACCGCCTCCGGCCAGGCGCGCTCGCCTTCGCCGCGGCAGCCATTCTCGACCACGTAGGGATAATCGAGGCGGCCGGCGCGCGCGATGCCGATCGCGAACAGCTGGCTGTCCATCAGGCGCCGCACCTGGCCGTAGACGTTGGCCATGATCGCCTCGCTGTCCAGGTTCGCGGTCAGCTCGCGGCCGATCTCGGACAGCAGCGCGATGTTGCGGCGCGCCTGCTCCACCGCTTCCTTCTGCGCCTCGGCTTCCTGCTTGCGCCGCTCGGCGCTTTCCTTCTGCAGCACCAGTTCGGCGGTGCGCGCGCCGACCTGGCGTTCCAGGCGCTCGGTCTGCTGCACCAGCGCGCGTACGCGCAGGCGGTAGACCAGGGCCGCGCTGCCCAGCACCAGCACCGCCGCCAGCAGGCGGAACCACCAGGTGGCCCAGTAGGGCGGCGTGATCGTGATGTCGAGGCGCGCCGGCTTTTCGCCCCATACGCCGTCCTTGTTGGCGGCGCGCACCTCGAACACATAGTGGCCCGGATCCAGGTTGGTATAGGTGGCGAAGCGCTTGGCGGCGTCGGCGTCGGTCCAGTCGCGGTCGAAGCCGCGCAAACGGTAGGCGTAGCGGTTGGCCTGCGGATCGGCATAGTGCAGGGCCGCGAATTCGAGCGTGAACACCGAGTCGCGGTAGCCGAGCTCGACGCTGGGGGCCTTGCCGGCGCCGCCGATCGGCACGAGCGGCCGGTTGAACACCGAGAAGTCGGTGATCACCACGACCGGCGCATACGGATTGTCGCGGATCGCATCCGGCTGGAACGAGGTCAGGCCGTTGACGCCGCCGAAATGCAGCTCGCCGTCGGCGCTCCTGGCGGCCGCGCCGACGAAATAGGTGCCGTCGATCAGGCCGTCCTTGGCGCTGTAGTTCTTGTAGCGGCCCGTGTCCGGTTCGACACGGGTGATGCCGACCGTGGTGCTGACCCAGATGTCGCCGCGGGCGTCGTCGAGGATGGCGCCGATCGGCACCTGCTCGCGCGCCGGCGTCACCGGGAACAGGCGGAAGGCCAGGCGTGCGCCGGCGCCGCGCCCGATCCGGTGCAGGCCGCCGGCGGTGCCGACCCAGATCTCGCCGCGCGCCGACTCGTGCAGGTAATAGATGCGGTTGTGGCGCAGGCTGTCCGGATCGCGCGGATCGTGGCGGAAATGGGTGAAGCTGTTGCTGGCGCGGTCGAACCGGTCCAGGCCATTCTCGGTGCCGATCCAGATGGCCCCGGCGCGGTCTTCCAGCAGCGCGTAGCCGAAGTTCTCGCCCAGGCTGGCCGCGTCGTCGGCGTCGTGGCGCCAGCCGTGCAGCGTGCGGCCGTCCGGCTCCAGCATGAACAGTCCGCCGCGGGTGGCGATCCAGAGCGCCCCGTCGCGCGACATCATCAGGTGCTGCACGTTGTTGGCGGCGGCGTCGCGCCCCAGGGCGACGCGGGTGAAAGGGCCGCCCGATTCGGGCCGCCAGGCCAGGCCGCTGGGCGCGCCGACCCACAGCCTGCCGCGGCCGGCCAGCAGGGCCGAGACCACATCGTCCGGCAGGCTGCCGGGACGGCGCGCGTCGTGGCGCAGCGACTCGACCCGTCCGCTGGTGCGCTCGAGGCGCAGTACGCCCCCGCCGGTGGTGCCGATCCATAGCCTGCCGTCGGCGCCGGGGGCCAGCGCGCGCATCTTGCGGGCGCCGCTGTCGGCGGCCTGGCCGGCCATGTTGGTAAAACGGCCGAAGCCGCCGCTGGCCAGGTCGGCGCGGTTGACGCCGCCGAACATGGTGCCTACCCACAGCGTGCCGGTGCGGTCGATCCAGATCGCGCTGACCTGGTTGTCCGACAGGGTATGGCGGTCGAGCGGCTGGCTGAGGTAGCTGACGAAGCGGCCGCTGGTCGGGTCGCGCCATTTCAGGCCCTCGACGTCGGTGCCGACCCAGAGGTTGTTGCCGCTGTCGATGTACAGGCTGCGGATGCGCACCTCGCCCATGCCCTCGCCGGCGCGGACGGGTTCGCGCTGCACCGCGCCGGGCTCGACGCGCCAGGTCTCCAGGCCGGCGTCGGTACCGATCCACAGGGTGTCGCGCGCATCGATGGCCAGCGCGCTCACGCTGTTGCGCTTGCTGTCGCCGCCATCGATCTCGTGATGCTCGAAGCGCATGCCCTGCGCCGGCAGGTGGTCGATGCCGACGCCGGTGCCGATCCACAGCCCGCCGTTGCTGTCGAGCGCCAGCGCGGTCACGCGGTCGTCGCGCAGGCTGGCGGGATCGTCGTCGTCGTGGCGCAGTGAACGGATGTGCCCCGTGTCGGGATCGAGGTGGACCAGGCCGTCGCCGGTACCGATCCACAGGCCGCCCTTGCCGTCGCCGATGATGGCGTTCACGGCCGCATTGTGCGGCGCCGGGTCGCCGTGGCGGACCAGTGGCGTGCGGATGAAATC
>Ga0265798_10003569_pt1 | contig 22006 bp, 19 predicted proteins | sample P3T30metagenome_FD_192430 | JGI IMG/M metagenome (GOLD analysis project Ga0265798, IMG submission 192430) | Plant litter microbial communities from East Loma Ridge, Irvine, California - P3 T30 | ecosystem: Environmental > Terrestrial > Plant litter > Unclassified | place: USA: California... | reverse complement strand
TTTCTTACTCGGCCAAGTCGGTGAGCAGCCTGCAAACCATCAGCGCCCGCGACCTCACCAAATCGGCCTGCTGCAACCTGGCCGAGAGCTTCGAAACCAACGCCGCCGTGGAGGTGAGCACCGCCGACGCGGTGAGCGGGGCCAAGCAAATCCAACTCCTGGGCCTCGATGGGGCCTATTCGCTGCTCACCATCGACAACCAGCCGGCCCTGCGCGGGCTGTCGGCCCCCTACCGGCTGGGCTACCTGGCTGGCCCCTGGATTGGCAGCATCGACATCATCAAGGGCACCGGCTCGGTGGTGAATGGCTACGAGGGCATCTCGGGCCAGGTCAATATCCAGCTCAAAGAGCCCGACCTCACCGACCAGCTCTTGTTGAACGCCTATGTCAATGACCTGGGTAAATTCGACCTGAACGCCATCGCCTCGCAGCGCTTCAACAAGAAGTGGAGCAACGTGCTGCTGCTCCACAACGACCACCTCGGCAACCGCGTGGACCGCAACGGCGACGGCTTCCTGGACTTGCCGCTGGCTACCCAGTTCAACGGCTATGACAAGCTCAAGTATAAGTCGGACAATGGCTTGGTGGCCGAGCTGGGCGTGAGCGCCCTGCACGAAACCCGCCAGGGCGGCCAGCTCAGCTTCCGCGAAGGCGAGGCTGATTCGTTCCGCGCCGCCTACGGCACCACCCAAACTACCAACCGCTACACCGCCCAGGCCCGCACGTCCTACACTTGGCCGGGCCGCCCCTTCCAGAGCTTGGGCCTGCTGGTGAATGGCACGAGCCACGACTTCACCTCGGCCTACTCGCTGCGCCAGGACAGCGGCCCGCGCCAGTACAATGGCCATCAGAATACCGGGCAGGCTACCTTGCTGTTCCAGAGCGTATTCAACAACACGACCCACGTGTACCGGGCTGGCCTGAGCTTTCTCTACGACGACTACCGCGAGGTGCTGCGCAACGGTGATACGCCCGCCCTGGTCGCCGCCAGCCTCACCCGGTACCGGACCGAGCGCGTGCCCGGCGCCTTTGCCGAGTACACTTACAACAATGCCCGCAACCTCACCGCCGTGCTGGGCCTACGCACCGACTACCACAACCTCTACGGCTGGCAGGTGACGCCCCGCTTCAATCTCAAGTACGACGTGCGCCCGGCTACCTCGCTGCGCCTTTCGGCCGGCCGGGGCTTCCGCGTGCCCAACCCCATCGCCGACAATGCCTCGGCCCTGGCCAGCGCCCGCCTGTTTTACATCGCCGCCGACCTGCGCCCCGAAACCGCCTGGAACCTGGGCGGCTCGGTTACGCAGTACTTCCAGTTTATGGGCCGGCCGGCCACGTTCGTGGCTGATTACTACCACACCATCTTCCAGAATCAACTGGTGGCCGACATGTACACCACGCCGCAGTACCTCGTGCTTGATAACTTGGCGCCCGGGGCTCGCTCCTACGCCCGCAGCGCCCAGGCCGAGGTGCAGGTCGAGCCTGTGAAAGGCCTACAGGTAAAAGCTGCCTACAAGTGGCTCGACGTGCAAAGCACCTACGCCGGCCAGTTGCTACCCAAGCCCCTCACGCCCCAAAACCGCGCGTTCCTGAACCTGGGCTACGCCTCCGCCTTCGATAAGTGGCGCGCCGACCTCACCGTGCAGTGGTATGGCGAGCGCCCGCTGGCCCACCTGCCCGCCGACGGCCTTGGCGGCGGCCACGCCCACGGCACCGGCACCGCCGGCCTCGAATATGCCCCCCGCTACGCCGCGCTCAACACCCAGGTCACCCGCGCCTTTAAGCGCCTGGAAGTGTACGTGGGCGTCGAAAACCTCACCAACTTCCGCCAACCCGACCCCATCCAGAATGCGGCCACGCCCTTCAGCCCGGGCTTCGATGCGGCGATGGTGTGGGGGCCGGTCTATGGCCGCCTTACCTACGCCGGCCTACGCTACCGCATCGAATAAGACCGCAGATTTAACGGATGAAACGGATTTCGCGGATACGCTTGGCTGTGCCAAGCTGACTATGCTTTTTGGCTGGTATAAGGTTGAGCTTTTTCTCGCCTTGCTGGCACTTATTAGACTTTTTTGACTGTTTCTTTTCTTATGAAAGCTTTTGCATTTTCTTTGCTCACGTTGCTGAGCTTGGCTGGTACCGCTGCTCAGGCGCAGCAGGCGCCCGTTGCCACCGCTACCGCTAAAAAAGGCACCGAAATGGTGCAGTTCAAAACTTCGGCCGTGTGCGACATGTGTAAGTCGCGACTCGAAAAAAGCCTGGCCTACGAAAAAGGCGTGCAGGCTGCCAACCTCGATGTGCCCAGCAAGGTGCTAACCGTTACCTACAACCCCGCCAAAACTACGCCCGCAGCCCTGCGCACCGCCGTGCAGAAAACCGGCTACGACGCCGACGCCGTTACGGCCGACGCCCGCGCTTACGACCGCTTGCCCGACTGCTGCAAAAAAACCGCCGCCGCCCACTAGACCGCAGATTTAACGGATGAAACGGATTTCGCGGATACGCTTGGCTGCGCCAAGCTGACTACGCGAGTGTTTGTCACCATATTTATTGACGATGCACAAGAAAGGCCGCCCATTTGGGCGGCCTTTCTTGTGCTATACTCACGTAGTCAGCTTGGCGCAGCCAAGCGTATCCGCGAAATCCGTTTCATCCGTTAAATCTGCGGTCTGGTTTAGCTTGCCACAGGCGCCACCATGGCAGGTATGGCTGGTCGTGGTGCTCGTAGTGGTAGCCGAAGAAATAGCAGCTTATGAAAGCCCAGACGTGGTGCCGCAGTTGGCTGCGCGACTTATGGTGGTTGTCGGCCTCATGCTCACCCCGATGCGGCAGATAAGTACCAAAGAAAAAGAGTTGTAACGTAGCCAGCACCGCTGGCACCATCCAGAAGGCAATAACATTTTCCTTCGGAAAATACAATTTCAACACATTGTAGGTCAACGCCATGAGCAGCACCTGCCACCACGTTACGTAGTTCCAGGCGAAGCGCAACAGCCACGGCAGGAAGCCGGGATGGTCTTCAGGGTGAAAATCGGGGTCAGCCTGCGTGCCTACGTGGCGGTGGTGGTCGTGGTGCTTGGGTAGCTGACGCGGAAACCAGTTGTAGGCAAACAGCAGTGCGCACACTGTACCAATGATGTTGTTCAAGCGCTTATTGGGGCTCACCACCCCATGCATGGCATCGTGCGCCGTGATGTAAAGCCCAGTGTATAAATGCGTTTGCAGCAACACCAGCAAGTAAGGCGCGGGCGAATACCAGTCGGGCCGGTACGCGCCCAGCAGAAAGGCCAGCAGCCCGCCCCAACTCGCCAGAATAAGCAGTGCCGCCAGCACCCCTTTGCCAGCCAGCGGTGCGGGGGCAACCTTCAAGACCGCAGGGTCAACGGATTTAACGGATTCCACAGATTCTATAATCGCTTAAATTGTCATCAGGAACATAACTAACCCGCAAACGACCTAAAAAGTCATTTTCAAAGTCAGCGAAATCCGTTGAACCCGTTAAATCTGCGTTTAAAAACGCTCCAGCGCGTCGCGCACCTGCTCCATCAGCCACATGGGCGTGCTGGTTGCTCCACAAATACCCACCGACTGGCCCGGCGCAAACCACGCCGGGTTCACCTCCTGCGTATTAGAAACAAAATGCGTTTGCTCGTTCGTCTCCTTGCATACTTGATAAAGCACCTTGCCATTCGAACTCTTGGTGCCCGACACGAATACAATCTGGTCAAACTTAGCCGCGAAGCGGCGTAAGTCCTGGTCGCGGTTGCTCACCTGCCGGCAAATAGTATCGTTGGCATTGACGGTGAAACCACGACCAATCAGCTCATTTTTAATCCGGTAGAAAGAATCGGTACTCTTGGTAGTCTGGCTGTAGAGCGTGATATTGGGTGGCAGCTCGTGGCGCAGCAGCTCCTCGATATTCTCAAATACGACGGCCTCGCCGCTGGTCTGGCCCAATAGGCCCACTACTTCGGCATGGCCGTGCTTGCCGTAGATGAATATTTTTTCGCGCCGGTCAAAGCTGGTTTTAATGCGGTTTTGGAGCTTGAGCACCACGGGGCAGCTTGCATCGATGAGCGTCAGGTTGTTTTCCATCGCCTGCTGGTAGGTGCTCGGCGGCTCGCCGTGCGCCCGTATCAGCACGGCCTCGTCGCGCAGTTGGCTTAACTGCTCGTAGCCGATGATGCGCAAGCCCTTGTTTTGCAGGCGCTGCACTTCTTCATCGTTATGCACGATGTCGCCCAGGCAGTACAAGTAGCCCTGTTCAGCCAGCAGGTCTTCGGCCATTTGAATGGCGTAGATTACCCCAAAGCAAAAGCCGGAGTTGGGGTCAATACGAACGCTAAGGTGCAAACCAGACTGCATACCGTGAAGCTAACCACGAACGGGGCTACAAGGTTACTTTGCGCCGACTCTTTTTCCTACTCAACCCCTTTTTATCCAACTCGCTGCCCATCGGCAGCCGCCTAGCTTTTTACCTGGGCCAGGCGCTGGGCGTCGTCGTCGCTCACATGCTTGCGGTCTACTAGGAAGCCCCGCACCGTTTGGAAGGCTTCGGTATCCATGCCCGAGCCCGGATGCCGCAAAGCAGCTTGCAGCAAAAAGGCCTTGTCTTCGTCTACGTGCTTGCTGAGGCCAAGGAAGGGTGGCAGGTTGCTTTCGACTGAGAAGCGTAGAAAGCGGATTTCAGCATTATCACTATCCAGTGCTACCGCTTGCTCAAACGTTTTGGAGGCTTGCTGCACATAGGTCAGCTTGTTGAGCATTGACGCGTCACGGGCCTTAATAGCCTCGGAGGCAGCCTTGTAGCCAAGCACCAAGGCATCCTGGCCGTTGTAGTCGCGCAGCAGATTGTAGAATTTTTCGCCGGCCTGCTTGTCGGCAGCGGCTTGCTCGTAGTGGCGGCGCAGGGCGGCCGGATGGTGAGGCGACATAACAGAAATACGGGAAATGGAGCGCTCTGCTGCACCGGAAGCTCCCGGCAATGTGCCCAAAAGGGCAAGAACAAGCAGTCGTTTCATAGGCACAAAGCTAGTGGTAGCACCGGCTGGGCCACATAGCCTAGGCTAGTCCAACGCCGTGCCATGTTGCAAAGTTGCCCCGCCTGCTACACGGCCCGCAACCGGTAGCGCAGCCAAGAGCCTGCCAGCAACAGCAGTTTGGTGTTGTCGGGCAGGCGCACGCGCTCGGCTATCACCTGGCTGGCCGGCGCCCGGCGCAGCTTATGGAACAGCTTGAGGTAGTAGATGTAAGCTAAATAAACGCCCAGCCGGGCCGCTCGCGGCAACTGCTGAATGCCCACGTAAGCAGCCTCAAAATCGGCCCGAATGTCTTCCTCCACAGCGCGCTTGGCACGGTCGTCGAACTGCTCGTAGCGCAGCCCGGGAAAGTACACGCGGCCCCGCTCCTCGTAGTCCGACCGGATATCACGCAGGAAATTCACCTTCTGAAACGCCGCCCCCAGCCGGCGCGCCGGAGCCTTGAGCTGGTCAAACAGCGCCGGCTGGCCCTGGCAAAACACGCGCAGGCACATCAGCCCCACCACTTCGGCCGAGCCGTAGATGTACTGCTCATACAGCTCCTGGCGGTAGTTACGGTCCTCCAGGTCCATTTCCATGCTCCGCAGGAAGGCATCAATGAACTCGTGGTCAATCTGGTAGGTATTCACCGCCCACTGGAAAGCGTGCAGCACGGGGTTCAGGCTAAAGCCGGCCGTGATGGCTACGTAAGTATCGCGCTCAAACTCTGCTAGCAGGGTCGCCTTATCCTGGCTGTGGAAGGTATCCACGATTTCATCGGCCCAGCGCACGAAGCCATACACCGCATAAATGGCCCGGTGCAACGACTTATCCAGCGTGCGGATGCCCAGCGAAAACGACGTGCTGTAGCGCCGCGTGATAAGCTGCGCGCACGCCAGGCTGGTGTCGGTAAAAAGCTGCTGTTGGTCCATGCCTACTTCTTGATTTCCTTGAGTATCTCGCCCGCCACCACTTGGCCCGAGATAAGCGAGGGCGGTACGCCCGGCCCCGGCACAGTAAGCTGGCCCGTAAAATACAAATTACTGACCTTTTTGCTTTTCAGCGACGGTTTGAGGATGGCCGTTTGCTTGAGCGTATTGGCTAGGCCGTAGGCATTGCCCTTGAAAGAATGATAATCAGCCACAAAGTCGCGGTGGGCGTAGCTGCGCTTATACACCACATGCTCATGGATGGCGTGGCCGCAGTGCTTTTCCAGCCGGTCCATTATCAGGTGGTAATATTTTTCGCGGGTGGCCTCGGGGTCGTCGAGGTTGGGTGCTACCGGCACGAGCAAAAACAGGTTCTCATACCCTTCCGGCGCCACCGTAGCATCCGTTTTGCTGGGTACCGAGGCGTAAAACAGCGGCCGGCTGGGCCACTGCGGCGCCTCATAAATCTCGTGTGCGTGCTGGCTAAAATCTTCGTCAAAAAACAGGTTGTGGTGGCGCAGCCGGTCGAGCTTGCGGTTCACGCCCAAGTAAAAGAGCAGCGACGACGGCGCCATCGTGCGCGAGTCCCAGTAAGCGGGCGAGTAGTGGCGGTGCTCGGGCTTTAGTATCTGCTGCTCAATATGATGATAGTCGGCCCCGGCCACCACCGCATCGGCGGGCCAGAAGCCGGTGGCGGTGCGCACGCCGGTGCTACGGCCGTTTTCGACCACTATTTCGCGCACTTCCTGGTCGTATTCGATTTTAACGCCCAACTCTTCGGCCACGGCCACCATGCCGCGCACTATCTGGTGCATGCCGCCCTTGGGGTACCAGGTGCCCAGCGCCAGGTCGGCGTAGTTCATGAGCGAGTACAAGGCGGGCGTATTCTCCGGCGTAGCGCCCAGAAACAGCACCGGAAACTCAATGAGCTTGAGCAGCTTGGGGTGGCTAAAAAACTTGCGCGCGTGCTTAGCCATGCTTTGCAGCAGGTCGAGCCGCACGGCACCTTTCACGATTTCCCAGTCCATAAACTCCAGCACTGAGCGGCTGGGCAGATGCACAAATTTATTGATGCCTACTTCGTACTTATACTTGGCCTGGGCCAGAAACTCGTCGAGCCGCGCCGCGCTACCGGGCTCCAAGCGCTCGAATAGCTGCCGCAATTCTGCCATACCAGCCGGGATGTCCACGGCATCGTCGCCCTCAAAAACTACCTGGTACGATGGGTCGAGCCGCACTAGCTCGTAGTAGTCGGCCACTCGCTTGCCAAACTTGGCAAAGTATTGGTCAAACACGTCGGGCATCCAGTACCAGCTCGGGCCCATGTCGAAGGTAAAGCCTTCGGCTTCAAACACCCGTGCCCGGCCGCCGGGACCGCTATTCTTCTCCAGCAGCGTCACTTGCCAGCCGGCCTGGGCTAAGGTGCTAGCGGCCGACAAACCCGCAAAACCGGCTCCTATTACTACTGCGTGGGGCATTATCAGAGGTACTCTAAATTCAAAAAGCAGCCGCTCAAGAAGCTAGCCGCTGCGTACTAGTTATACTATACTTTCTTACGGAATAGCTCGGCATAGAGCGGCTGTAAATCGGCGCTGGCTGCGCTTAGCTGCTTTTGCCACGTCTTTTCGGGGCCAAAAATGGCGCTGGCCACGTCCTCCCAGAGGTAGGCCGCCAGGCCGTCATCTTCGGCTGCGTCCTCGTCTACGTATTCGGGCGCAAGCTCGTCGGAATCTTTTGGTAAGTAGACCTCAAAATTACGCTTGGCCGCCAGCAGTAGCGCCAGGTTTTCGCGGGTACGAAACTGCTCGGCAAACAGCGGGTAGTGCTTGTGCGACTGCGTGGAGAGCAGGCAATATATGAACACAGGCAGGCTGGCCGCCGTGATGCCAAAGTGCGCTACGAAAGCCGCCGTAAACTTCTCTTGGATGGACTGGTGCTCCTCATCCACCACCTGCATATACTTGGTTACCAAGCCAAAGTATGCCTCACTTACCAGGCCCAGCGCAAACACCGCAAACGTCGAAGGCATGGCGCAGGCTTCGTCGTCCAGGTTGTTGTACCACTCATCGGGCTTCATCGCCAGTTCGGCGTATTCTAATAGCAGCGGGTGCAGGTACTCATAGCGCACGGCGTTGCCAAACAAGGCATTAACCCCTTTTTTGGGCAAGCCCTTGATGGGCAACCAATGCTTTTCGGGGCCGGAGAATTCGATGGCGTAGCTGCGCGGGAAGTCAGTTTGCAACAGCTTGTTGAGGTACTCCAGCGCCAGCTGGTAGCTTTCGGCGGCCTCCTTTTTCACCGTAATCTTGATGGTGGCAAAGGCATCGTTGGCCACGCAGCTTACGCTATCGTCTTTGTATTCAATGACCTCGCGGGGCAGCGCGCCGCTCCCAAACTTTTTGAGCCTGGCTACCTCATCCGAGCCCAGCGCCGTGGCCATGCCGAAGAATTCGTTGGCCGTGACGCTGGCGTAGCTCGGGCCAAATTTCATGTGGCAAACCGCCACGTAGCACATAAATTTGATGTAGTCGGGGTTGATGCTGGCTACGTCCACGTCGGGCTTCAGCACGAGGTCTACCCGGTATTTATCGCCCCGGTTGATAAAAGCTGGCTGCTGAATGTTCGCCTCCACCCACCTATCGAGCGGATAGTGAATCCCGTTGAAGCCATTCGAGTCAATTTTGCGCAACTTCTCAAAAAACTCGATAACCGTGGCCAGCACAAACGGCCGCTGCTGCAAAAAATACGCTATCAGCGGGCTGCCCAGGCAGTTTTCGTAGCCCGCCAACTGGTAGGGATTAGGGTAGGTACTGGCCGCTCGGCACGTGCCCGCAAATACGGCGGCCACGTACTTATCCAGTACTGCTTCGTTGCCCTCAATGGTTGTGATGTAGTTGATTTTCATAACGGAGAAGCCAGCGGGCGGCTAGGCGGCCGGGCACAAGCCCCACGGTTAGCGCCACCAAGATGCGGCGCAATCCCTACTACAACCGCCTTAGGCCTAAAAAAGTAATGCCTTATCCAGCAAAAGCTAGATAAGGCACAGCAACTATCGACGGCAGGCAGCCCTACTGGCATCAAGGCCAGCCACACCAGCAATTAGTTAGTCTTCGGCTTCTTCGGCCAGCAGGCTACCGGCGCGGTCGGCACCGGCGGGAGCGTATACTTTGAGGGCCGCCTTGAGGTCCTTGCGGGCGATGTGAATGCGGTTTTTCACGGTGCCAATCGGGATTTGCAGCTTCTCGGCAATCTCCAGGTACTTGTAGCCGATGTAGTACATCATGAAGGGCGTGCGGTAGTCGGTGCCCAGGCTGGCAATGGCCTCGTTGATGTCGCGCACCACGAAGTCGGTCGTGGCCCCGTTGTGCGTAATGTAATTCTCATCGGTGTTGAAGTACTGAAAGTACTCCGTCGAATCGATGTTCGAGCTACGCTTGGTAATCTTGTTATAATTGTTAATGAAGGTGTTGCGCATGATGGTGTACAACCATGCCTTCAAATTAGTACCCGCTTTAAACTTATCCTTATTGAGCAGCGCCTTCAGCAGCGTCTCCTGCACTAGGTCCTTGGCATCGTCCGCATCGCGGGTGAGGTTCATGGCAACCGGGCGGAGCGAGGAAGAAATTTTCTGCACTTGGGAGGTGAATTCCAGGGAAGTCATAGAATGTAGAAGGGTTCGTGGCAGAATCTTAAACAAAGATAGCCCACACGCCGGGAATCCGGCTCGCAACCCGACTGATTTCTCGACTTTTGTTCGTCGCTCGGTAGCCGGCTAGCCAAGGCCCACCCGTGTACGTACATCCAGTACCCAGCAGGCATTTGCCAACATTATTTTTCTATTACTTCCGGCTCAACCCCTTGATTTACAAAGGGAATTAAATCGCGAAACTCGTGCAGGCAAGCCAGCGGCATGCAGCCCTCCGGCAGCGCCGTCGTCTGCACGGCCAGCGACCCAAATAGGATTACGGAGGCCTCCGGGCACTGCGCGCGCAGCTCGTTGGCAAAGTTGCTGACCTGGTTGCGGGCCGGCACCGAGGTGAGCACCGTAGCCAGCACGCTCGGCTTAAACGTCTTGGCGGCGGCCACCACATCGGCCAGCGGCAGGTTGGGGCCAAGGTAGAGCACCTGGCGGCCCCGCGCCCGCAAGGCGTAGTTCATAAAGAGCAACGACAACTCCTGCCACTCGCCCTCGGGCAGGAACAAGAGCCAGCGCGGCGCATCGGCCTGGGTTAGCGGGATGAGCGGCAGCGCATCGGCCGAGGCCATTAGCTCCTGGCGCAGCAGCTGGCCCACTAGGCGCTCCTGGGCCAGGCTCAGCGAGCCGGCTTTCCACGACACGCTGAGGCGCTGAAGCAGCGGATAGCCGAGGCGCAGCAGGGTTTCTTCGGTGCCCAGCTCTTCGATGGCTTCGTCGAAGAGGCGGTGCAGGCGGGGCTCGTCGAGGTCGAGGCTGGCGGTGAGCAGGGCATTGAGGCGCGGGCCGTCGGCGGGCTGCACTTCGTTGCAGAGAGCAAGGGCGGCGGCCTGGCGCTCTTCCTCGCTCATGCGCACTACCTGCGAGATGCGCTGGCCGCGGCTGCACAGGGTAGCCACGTTGAGCAGGCGGCGCAGGTCGGCCTCGCCATAGGTACGGATATTGGTAGTCGTCCGGCTGGGGTTCAGCAGGTTATAGCGTTGTTCCCAAATGCGGATGGTGTGCGCTTTCACCCCGGAAAGCTGCTCCAAATCGCTGATAGAATAATGAGCCACTAGTTTGTTTTTTGGAAGGATATAGGATAGGTCGAGCCTGGCCCAAGGGCCGCTGGCAGCGCATAATGCATCGGCAACAGCTCCGAGACTGGCTCGTAACTGACGAAGGTACCGTTTTTATTAAATTCGCGAACCCTACAAATAGTTTGCCGGAGTGCGCTGGCGCACGCTATTGGGCCTTTTTGAGAGCCTGCTGGCGGGCCAGGCGCAGGTATTTAGGCGACACCCACAGCAGACCAAACTCCTGGGAATGGTCGCGGCCCTGGGTTTTGTGGTGCATTTTGTGGGCCATGTTGAGGGCCCGCAGGTATACGCTATCCGTCTTTTTCCAGAAAGGTAACCGGCCGTGTATCAGGCCGTCGTGCACGAAAAAGTAAACCGTGCCGTAGGCCGCAATGCCCACGCCCACCCAAAACCACCACCGCTGGCCGTTCTCCCCGGTGATGAACAGCACGGTGGAAATAGCACCGTAGATAACAAAAAACCAGTCGTTGTGCTCAAACGGCCGGGGGCTGGGCCGCACGTGGTGCGAGCGGTGCAGCACCCACAGCGGCCCGTGCTGCACGAATTTGTGCATAAACCACGCCCAAAACTCCATAAAGGCGAAGGTGGCGAGGGTGATGGCAAGCGCGGCAAGAAATGACATAGCGAGAAAATGTGGGCTTTGGCGAGCGTCGTAACGCGAAGCGCGGCAATCTTTCCGGCTCACCAAGGTTATTACCCCAATGACGAAGAAAAGATTGCCGCGCTCGCCAGAACAGGCTGCTTAAAACTACCAGTCCAGCTTCTCTTTGTTCAGGAAAGCGGCGATGCCGCGGCGGCAATCGTCGGAGGCGCGGGCGGCGGCGTTGCGCTCGGCGGCGTAGCGCAGGCCGTCTTCGAGGGCCAGCTCGGGCAGGCGAGCCAGGATTTCCTTGGTGATTTCGATGCTGTGGCCCGAGTTTTCGCGGGCCAGCCGCAGGGCGTAGGTGCGCACGGTGTCGGCTAGCTGCTCTTTCTCGGCGATGAAGGTGATGAGGCCGTACTCCAGCGCCTGCTGGGCCGTGATGGTGTCGCCGCTGAGCAGCAGCTGCTTGGTGCGCGCTTCGCCAATGCGGCGCAGCAGGAACACGCTCACCACGGCGGGCAGGAAGCCGATTTTGACTTCGGTGTAGCCGAATTTGGCTTCGGGCACGGCGAAGGTGATGTCGCAGAGGGCCGCCAGGCCGCAGCCGCCGGCCAGCGCGTGGCCCTGCACCTGGCCGATAACGAGTTTTTTGAGGGTATAAATCTGGTGGAAAAGCTGCATCAGGTGCGTGCTGTCGGCCAGGTTTTCCTGATAGGTATTGTCTTGCAGCTCTTGGAGATACTTGAGGTCGGCGCCCGCGCAGAATACGTCGCCGGTAGCGCGCAGGATGATGACTTTCACCTGGTCATCGGCCTCAGCCTGCTCAAAAGCTTGCTTTAGCTCCGTGACTACGTTGGCGCTGAGCGCGTTGCGCTTGGCCGGGCGATTAAGCGTGATATAGGCCAGGCGGTCCTGCACCTCGTATTGCAAAAAGCGCAGTGTATCGAGTTCGGGGGATAAATCAGTCATAGTAAAACAAAATACGGCGAAAAGCCCCGCGCGGGTTGAACGGCCCAAGTTAGGGGGATATTTTGTTGCCTCGACTGGCGGCTGGGTTGGGGCGGGAAGTTGCAGCAGAGGAAAACGCGCAGGTTCGCTAAGCTGTTCAACGACCAGCGGGCAGCGCGTAAGTGAAGGCGCCTTGCTCATTCACGTTCCAGGTGCGGAAGCCAACGGCGCGCAGGGCCGAGTCTTGGCGGGCGATGTACCAGCGCTTGCACGAGGAGTCGAACACAATTTGCGCGTGTGCGCCGAAGTGGGCGACCAGAGCATCGGGATAGAGGTGCGGGTTGCGACGCAGCACCACCACGTCGGCGGGCAGGGCGGGTGCGGCGGCAGTAGGCAGGCGGCGCAGGTTACCGCTCACAAAGGCCACGCGCAGCCCGCGCCACTGGGCCAGTACCAGCGGCGCGGGCGGGTAGCGGCGGCGGGCTTCGGCGCTATCGGGCGGGGCCACCCAGCGGGCGGGTACCGTAGAGCCCAGCCAGCCCACGCAGTAGCGCGGGGCACGCACGCGGCGCAGTATCAGGCTGGGCTTGAGGCGGTAGGTGCGCTCGGTTTCGGAGAGCGGGAGCGAGTCGGCGGTGGCAAACTCGACGGCCGTGCCCTGCCAGAAGCCCACCACCGAGCGGCGCGGAATGCTGTAGACCACGAACTCGCGCAGCGGCGCCACGGCGCGGGCCTCGGCCACGCGGCTACCGGCGTAGGCGGCCAGCAGCACCACGCACCAGCCCGCCCAGGCCAGCCGCCGCGACGCCAGAAACACGCAGAATGCGCCAATCAGCAGGAATATCAGCAGCGTCTGGCCTTGGCTGAGGTGCACGCCACCCACCACCGCGCCCGGCAGCAGCCGGCCAATGAGGAAAATATATTCGTTGAAAAGCCAGATTAAGCCCTGAAAAACGCGGCCGATTAGGCGAGGCAGCCAGTCAAGCCAGGGCAGCCACTGCGCCGGAATAGCCACAAAACCCTTGGCCAGCAGCAGCACCACACCCACGTACACGGCGATGCTCGAAATGGGCACCGCAATGAGGTTGGAGAGCAGAAAATTGAACGGGAACTGGTGGAAATAATACAGCCCCAGCGGAAACGTGGCCACCTGCGCGGCCAGCGAGAGCGCCGTAAGCTGCCAGCCGGCATCGGCCAGCCAGGCCACGGCGCGGGTGGCTTTTTGGCGGGCGGTGGAGTGCCAGTCGCGGCGGCGGTCGAGGAAGAAGTTGCGGGCATCGAGCCAGCGCACGATGCGCGGCTGCAAGTACACGATGCTCAGCACGGCTAAGAACGAGAGCTGAAAACCGACGTCACACAGCAGGTAGGGGTTGTATAAAAGCAGGCAGAAGACCGCCGCACTCAGCGTATTAAATAAGCTGCTCTGGCGCTCCCAGGCCTGGCCCAGGATAACGAGCGTAAACATCACCGTGGCTCGCAGCACTGAGGCCGACAGGCCCGTGAGAAACGCGTAGCTCCAGATGAGGGCCAGCCCCAGCGCCGCCGTGAGCAGCCGGCGGCGCGCGGTGGAGCCGCCCAGCGGCACCCGCGCCAGCAGCCACTGCAACGCCCCAAACAGCAGCCCTACCTGCAAGCCCGACACCGCCATGATGTGCGTGGTGCCGGTGTTAGCATACGCCTGCTTGGTATCGTGGTCGATATCGTCCTTGAAGCCCAGCACCAGTGCTGTGCCCAGCGCGTATTCGCGCAGGCTGGGCACGTACTGCCGCAGCACGCCATCGAGCACGGCGGCCGTGCGCTGGCTGATGGCCACCGGCCAGCTCAGCGGTGCGTAGCCCAGCACGCGGTACTGGCCGGGATGCACAAATTGCGAATGGTACACTTGATGTACCTGCAAATAGCGGCGGTAGTCGAACTCGCCCAGGTTGGCGGGGCCCTTGCTCAGTTCGGGCGTGCCCTGCACCAGCCACACGTCGCCGTAGCGCGGGGAGGGCATGGCGGCGGCCGTTTCGTGGCGGGGCAGGCTGATGCGGATGCCACCCGTGGCCGCCTGCCAGCGCCCGGCCACCCGCACGGCCTGCACCCGCACGGTGGTGGCGAAGGTATTAGCCCGCACCACAGGCGCCTCATCCACGGTGGCACGGTAAAACTCGATGCGCGGGGCGAAGTGGCCGAGGTGGTCGGGCCGGCGGCTTTCCGTCACGGCCTGGCTGCGGGCAAAGCCCAGCGCCGCCACCGCCAGCAGCCCCACAATGCCCACCGCATCGGTAGCCAGCGGGCTGGCCCGCCGCTGGCTCCACAGCCAACCCAGGATATATAGCACCACCAGCCCCGCCGCCCACGGCGCGGCGCTGCCCGCCCACGCCTGCCCCAGGTACAGATAGCCCGCGATACCGCCGATGAAGGTCAGCGCCACGCGCAGGAAAGGAGCTGAGGACCAGGGAAGCATGAGATTAGTTTAAACCAAAGGAATAAGTGGCAATAAACGCCGCAATATTCTCTTTCCCGCTACCTCGAACGCCAATTGTTGATTAGGCAATAAAAAACCGCAGCCAAAAAAGCTGCGGTTATCATTCTTATCCATCAACTCCCCTACCCCAGCACCATCTTATAGTGCTGAATGTCGCACTCCTCAAACATCTCCCCTACTTTATGGAAGCCGGTGCGCTCGTAGAGCGGGATGGCGCGGAGCTGCGCGTGCAGGTACACCTGGGCCGCGCCGGGGGCTTCGGCGCGCACGTCGGCCAGCACCTGCTGCACGAGGGCGTCGCCCACGCGCTGGTTTCTGAACGCGGGCAGCACGGCGAAGCGCTCCAGCTTCACGCCGTGGGCGGTGGGGCGCCAGCGGGCGGCGCCAGCGGGCTGGCCATCCACCTGGGCCAGGTAGTGGCGGGTGGTGCCGTCGCGGTCGTAGGCGTCGTACTCGGCATCGGCGGGCACGTTTTGCTCGCTTACGAATACTTTTTCGCGGATGGTGAAGGCCGCGTCGAGGTCGCGCAGGTCGGTGATTTTATGAACGGTGGTCATGAGTAGTGGTATCTTCTTCTGGTCTTAGCACAAATAAAAGAACGTCATGCTGAGCCTGCCGAAGCATCTTGCCCGCATCACTAGGATTTCCTCCCAACAATGCGAGCGAGATGCTTCGGCAAGCTCAGCATGACGTTCTTTTTTTATCTACTGAGGGTTCGCTACAGCGCCTGCTCGTGGTTTACGGGCAGCTCCAGCTCGTCGGCCTCTTCGGGGCGGCGGGGGTTATGGCGCTCGTTGCCTTCGCGGCGGCGCTGCTTGAAATCGGCCTCGCGGCGCTGCTCGGCTACGTCGTGCTTGTCGTAGGCCAGCACAATTTCCTTTACCAGGCGGTGGCGCACCACGTCTTCGGCTGTCATCTCGACGTAGCCGATACCGGGGATATCCTTCAGAATATCAAGCGCCTGCATCAGGCCCGACTTCTGGCGGGTGGGCAAGTCAATCTGGCTGCGGTCGCCGTTCACCATCACTTTTGCCGATGGGCCCATGCGGGTCAGAAACATCTTAATCTGGCTGGGGGTGGTGTTCTGGGCCTCGTCGAGCAGCACGAACGCGTTGTTGAGCGTGCGGCCGCGCATGTAGGCCAGCGGGGCGATTTCGATAATCTTGTTTTCCTGGTAGAATTTCAGCTTTTCGGCCGGAATCATGTCTTCCAGGGCGTCGTAAATCGGGCGCAGGTAGGGGTCTACCTTCTCCTTCATGTCGCCGGGCAGGAAGCCCAAGCTCTCGCCCGCTTCGACCACGGGGCGCGAGATAATAATTTTTTTGACCTCCTTATTCTTGAGCGCCCGCACGGCCAGCGCCACCGAAATGTAGGTTTTGCCGGTGCCGGCGGGGCCGAGCGTGAAGGTGAGGTCGTGCTTCATCACGGTGTCCACCAGCTTCTGCTGGTTGGGCGTTTTGGCCTTGATGACGCCGCCCTTGGCCCCGAACAGGATAACGTCGGGCGAGGCGGCCAGCACGCGGCCCTCGGCCTCCTCGGAGGTGGCGGAGAGGTACTGGTTGACGTCGCGGTCGGTGATGACGCCGTACTGGTGGTAGTGCTCAATAAGTGAGCTCAGGATATCGTTGACCCGCGCGATGACTTCGGCGGCGCCTTGAATCTTGATTTCGTTGCCCCGGGACACGATTTTACTGCCCGGAAAAGCAGCCGAAATGCGACGAATATTTTGGTTATCGGCCCCCAGGAAGTCTACCAGGGACACATTTTCGAGGGTGATGACTTTTTCGACCAAACTGAGTGGGCAGCGGAAAGAGGGAAAGAAAATATTTTGAAAGCGTAACGCGTTGCGGCATTGGCTTGCCGGCTGGCATCATCTTTATAGACAACCGCGCTGGCTAAAAAGTCCCGGCCGACTACCGGAAACCCGACTACTTTTGCAGCCGCGCCAGCCAGCCGGCCGGCTACCAAACAATACTACGAAGAACCTGGCAACTGCGGGCATGGGGGTACTGACACTGCTTACGGATTTTGGCTACCGCGACCACTATGTGGCCGCCCTCAAGGCCCGTTTGCTACACCTGGCCCCCACGCTGGCGGTGCTGGACATCACGCACGGCGTCGAGCCCTACAACATCGCGCACGCCGTTCACGTTCTCCGGGCCGTGTTTCGCGACTTTCCGGTGGGCACCACGCACCTCATCACGGTGAGCGACTACGGGGCCAGCGACGCCGGCGCGGTGGCCAGCCCCGCCTGGCACGCCGCCGAGCACGAGGGCCACTACTTCGTGGCCGCCGACAATGGCCTGCTGCCCCTGCTCTGCGATGGCGTGCCCGCCCAGTTGGTGCGCCTGCCGCCCCCGGTGCTCACGCCCGCCCCGGCCAGCCCGCTGGCCGCCGGCCACCTCCAGCCCACCTCGCTCAACCCCACCCGCGACATATTGGCGCCGGCCGCCGTGCGCCTCGCCCAGGGCCAGCCGCTAGCCAGCCTGGGCCAGCCCGTGGCCGACCTCTACCTGCTCACCAACCGCCAGCTTCGCCTGCAAGACAACCGCATCACCGGCCACGTGGTGCACGTGGACCACTACGGCAACCTCATTACCAACATCTCCCGCGAGGCGGTGGAGGTAGTGGGCCGGGGCCGGGCCGCCACCGTGCACTTCGGCCGCGAAATCGTGCGCGAGCTGCGCCCGCACTTCGCCGCCGCGCCCCCCGGCGAAATCGTCTGCACGTTTAACCCGCAGGGTTGCCTGTGCATTGCTATCAACCAGGGCCACGCCAGCGAGCTGCTGGGCTTGTACTTCGACTCGCAGGTGGATATCCGCTTCGCGGAACTGCTGCCGTAGTGCGGACTTTTGGTCCGCGAGTTGCAGTCCCTACCACTCGCGGACTAAAAGTCCGCGCTACTACCTAGCACAAAAAGTGCCCGGCCGCTGGGTAGCAGCCGGGCGCTTTTTTAGCCAATAACAACGGCTAAACCTACTTAGGAGCCGTCGTAGAGTCAACCGCAGCGGCGGTGCTGTCGGAAGCCGTGGTGGCCTCCGAAGGCACTACTACGGCGGTTTTTTCGGTGGTGGTAGCTTCGGGGTTGCTGCTGCAAGAGGCGAGCAGCGACAAAGCCGCACAGGCCGGCACGGCCAGCCAAAGGGCGCGGGGAGCGTAACGCATAAGGAAAACTTGTAGAAAATTGAAGAATGAAGTGAGCTTGTACGCCCCGGCTGGCCTTCTAGTTAAGCTTGAGCTTACTTTTCGCCCCGGTAATTTGCCTGATTCCCAACCCCTAGCCCACCCCGCCGTGCTGCTCCGCATTGTTCGCCTCCCCCTGGCCCCCGCCCACGTCGCCGATTTTCTCACCCTGTTCCGCGCCTCCGAAAACCAGATTCGGCAGCAGCCGGGCTGCCAGCACCTGGAGCTGTGGCAGGATGCCGACGACCCGCACATCTACTGCACCTACAGCCACTGGGACGATGCCGCTGCCCTGAATGCTTACCGGCGCTCGGCCCTGTTTGGGCAGGTGTGGCCGGCTACCAAACGGCTGCTGGCGGCCCCGGCGCAGGCGTTTTCGGTGGTGCGCGCCGCCGGGGGCCGGTAGTTTTTCCGGCCATTTCTCAACCAATGGCCGCCGCTGGCTGTACTGCTAGCTACCAGCGAGCCGCTTTAGCCCCGCTAGCCCTCCCCCATGCCCGATACCACCAACTACTTCGCCTTCTACGGCCTGCCCGAAGCGTTTTTGCTCGATGAGGTCGCCCTCAAGTCCAAGTACTACCAGCTCAGCCGCGAGCTGCACCCCGACTTCCACGCCCAGGACACCCCCGCCGCCCAGGCCGAGGCCCTGCGCCTGAGCACCCTCAACACCGATGCCTACCGCACCCTGGCCCACCCCGACCAGCGCATGGCCTACCTGCTCGGCCAGCACGGCTTGCTCGAAGAAGGCAGCGCCCAAAACCAGCTCCCCGCCGACTTCCTGATGGAGGTAATGGACCTCAACGAGCAGCTCATGGAGCTGGAATTTGAAGCCGACCCCGCCGCCACCGCCCAGCTCGACGCCGAAGTCACTGCCCTGGCCGATACCCTGGACGCTGGCATTCAGCCCGTACTAGCAGGATACGCCCAATTGCCGGCTGACCACCGCCCCGCCGCACTGGCCCAGGTAAAAACCTACTACCTAAAAAAGCGCTACCTCTTGCGGCTTCGCCAACAATTGGCTACCTTTGCGGCCCGCTCGTGACTACCGGCTGAGTGGAATCGTTCTTGCCCAGATGGCGGAACCGGTAGACGCGATGGTCTCAAACACCATTACCGCAAGGTGTGCCGGTTCGACTCCGGCTCTGGGTACTTTCAGCCTTTAACTAGGCACAAAAGCCAAAAAACGGCCATTCTAGCTTCCTGGAATGGCCGTTTTTTGGCTTTTACCATTTAGGCACTGACCATTTACTAACCAGAAACTTGCACGACTAGCCGAAGCCCGCCGTCTGGGTATCTCTTAGCCTCCCCTACTGCACATGAAAAAGCCCGGCCGGTTGGTCGGGCTTTTTTATTTATCAAGGCGCTACCTACTAAATGTGCCCTCCGGCTCCGGTACCTGTTAGGGACACCTGCCCAACCCAATCACCAAAAAGCCCCGCTATTAATCGTAGCGGGGCTTTCACTGTTAGCCGGCAACAGGTTAGCTATGCGCCTCTGCGACCTCAAAGACGCGGAACTTGCTTGAAGCGACACCTAATGTTTGGCATACTGCTTTTGTATCAGTAGCAGCTTGCTCAGGACTTTTGCTGAGATGAGCTAAGGCATTGAATGGCAAAGCTAAGTCAATACCTCCATCAGTTGTTTTCATAACGTTTACGTACCCATAGTCAGGGCCCATTAACGCGTTCCGGACTTTGCCGGGTAAGGTGTCCGTGTCGAAAGCTATTAGTGTGTGCTTCATACGAGGTGAATGATGGTGTTTTAGTAAAAAGGGAGGATGGGTATTCAGGTAAACATCCACCCACTCGGTATTGCACGGTGAGCGCAGGTACGCATCGCGGTAACCTGGCAAAAACGTACCCGTGACGAGATGGAATGGGAAAGGAGGAAGAATGAACTCAATTGCACAAAATCAGCGAAAGAGCAACAAGTAAGCGAGTGAACAAATTTTCATATCTTGCTGTAAATCTGCCATTGATGCCTGTTTTTTTGACAAATTTCAGCAGTCAGCATTAGTCAGCGATATGATAAAAGTCATGGAGGCGGATGATTTTTGTCAAGTCAGTTGCTAGCAATACATTCAGTACCCAGCAGCGCTTGTCATACTTTACCTTCCACAGGTGTGACTTTCCGATGAAGCGCAGGCCCAGGGCCGGAAACATCGGTGGGGCCTGCGCTACCACCTTGTGCCGGGCCACCGATTGGCGCACGGGTTTAGCCGGAGCAGGTTTAGGACAGAAAAAAGCCCCGCCAGCCCAGGGCCAGCGGGGCTAGCCCGATGAGATAAAAGTAGAAGCCTGATACCCCTCGCAGCCCTCAAATCAACATCAAACTAACAGATGAAGAGAAGGCGCTATTTCAAAAGGTCGGCAAGGCTCGCGGCCTTAAAATTTCTGCCCTAGCCCGCTCGCTCATGCACGACGAAGCCCGCCACCTAGGTATCTCCTAGTCTCTTCTGCTGCACATGAAAAAGCCCGGCCGGTTGGTCGGGCTTTTTTGTGATTTCTTATTATGATGCTCGATACCTAAGAACAAGGTCTATTTTTCTTTCCTGAGCTGGCTTCAATTCATATTCATGATATATAGCGTCTTTTGCCCTAGCCTCAGACTGTATAATCTGGTCTAATTTGAACATTTTAATGGAATATGCACCTTGTGCAGATTTATGACTAATTAGTATTCTTTTATCTGCGCTAGTGAAAATATAATGTTCATCAGGATTATCAAAATAAGGATGAACAAGTTTAAAACAGCATTTTTTATAATCAGTATTTTTTACTGCAACAGTATCCTTAACTCCTTTCTTAATAAATCCATTACAGTACTGGCAAGCAAGCACGAGGTTATGTTCTTTAAACATCCATTCTGGATGACGTGACGGTGCTTTAGGAGCTATATGTTCAATATGGTCTTCGCTTGTCACATGGTATTTATTACCGCAATATGCACAATATCCATTCTGAATTTTCCTAAGCCTAGTGCGTATAGCTAATTTAAGAGCAACCATCTCAGGGGTTTTTTTTAAACTATCCCATTCAAACCCAGTAAGCGTATTATTAATCTTAATAGATTCGATGTACTGCTTCTCTGACGCATTTAGCCTGAAGCATTTAGACATTTTTTTTATCATTTAGATTTAGATTCTAAGTGCTTTGTTATTTCAGATACTATTTCGCGCATAGGGTCATGCTTATCAAGAGTTAAATCCTGAAACTTTGAGTTCAACTCCCTTAACCTATCATTATTCTGCTTAGAAGGCTTGCCCTTCTTTTCGCCTTGAGAAACAAGACTCAAAGCTTCACGCAACTCCATTTCCAGATAATAATTCCTAGTAGTTCTAACTTTAAATACATTATAGAGAACATCTTCCGCTGACAAGCCAAATGTGTCTCGCCCAATAATATTACTACTAATTTTTCTATTTTCTACATCTAAGTATATTGCCAATACACTTGATGCCTCGGGAAGCAAATCAGAAACCAGAAAATGCGAGTGAGTTGCAATAATAAAATGAGAATTAGTAAGACCGCCAAAAACTTTGTAGATAAGGTCCATATAACGCATCTGCCAGTTTGGATGCAAACTAATTTCTGGCTCATCTATTAATACTACACATCCATCTTCTATAACTGAAGCCATTGATAAAAATGAAATTAATATTTGCAACTCTCCCGAGCTACTATCCTTTAAATCAAATGCACCAATACCATCTTTAACCACCTTAATATAATCTAAGTCCATTAACCTAAGCTTCCTCAAAATTGATATTATCATAAATTCGTTACTGGACAAATTCGTCTGTCCTACATCTTCAAAGTTCAGTTCATAAGATACAGTAAAACTTTCAGTATCATTAAGCTGAGTAACATAGTCAAAAATTCCATTCATTAATTGGTTGTCAGCCAATATATTATTAATCCATACTTCGGAGTGATTTTTACGAACACCCACTTCACGAATTAGACGAATAAGCGTGCTTAGCTCATCTACTTGGCGCAAAGCGTATAAGCCGCCACCACGAGATATAGAACGCCTAATCTTATAACTAATAGATAAACATGGGTTGAATTCTAAATGCCTAAAAACAGATACTATATCTTTT
>Ga0265798_10003568_pt1 | contig 22007 bp, 12 predicted proteins | sample P3T30metagenome_FD_192430 | JGI IMG/M metagenome (GOLD analysis project Ga0265798, IMG submission 192430) | Plant litter microbial communities from East Loma Ridge, Irvine, California - P3 T30 | ecosystem: Environmental > Terrestrial > Plant litter > Unclassified | place: USA: California... | reverse complement strand
CAGGTAAGAGCAACGACTAGTTGCCGCGCTTGGCGTCCTCTTCGGCGTTGTTGGGCACGCCGACCATCTTGGGGACGGAGACGGCGTTGAGGCGGCGGAAGGCCTGAGAATGGTTGTCAGCATAAGGTCCACAAAAACGAACAAATGATATTGGCTCGTGTGCGTGATGGATGGAGAGGTCAAGAAGATTGCGGTGCAAGTTCCGAACTGGGCAGGAAAAAGCACAAAGAATCCCTCACCATCCACCACCATCGGTCGTGCACGGCGACCAGCAGCGAAAACGCCCAGCCGAGCCAGTAGTTGGCCCAGAAGCGCGGGTCGACGGCGTTGGTCCAGGGCTTGCTTACATTTGCGATGCCCGAGTCGGGCAGCTTGCCGTCCCACTTGTCCTCGACGCGCGTGATCAGGCCGCCCTCGTGGAAGATGTTGACCTTGCTGGTGATGGTCGTTTCCTTGCCGATGCCCTTGACCTTGTACATGGTCGTCATGTCCATCTCGATCGGGTTGCCGGCCGAGGTGACGCTGTGGGATTTGCGCTCGATTTCGGAGAAGGCGGTTTGCAGGCCGTACTGGTTTTGGAAAGATGTTTGTTAGAAGGGGTTTTCGGTCTTGTTGTTGGGAGGATGGGGGATTGTTTTCAGAAACTCACCCACTGAGGCTCAAACTCCTTCCTGCCCTTGGCTACGGTGATGGGGTCGGAGAAGACTGCGTCGTCCTTCCAGAGCTGCAGCTTGGCCAGAGAGGGCCTGCCGGCGAACAGGTCAAGCACTGAGGAGACGAGGGTCCTCTGCTCGCTGCTGAGGTCGACGCCAGGCGCGGTCTTGATGTCGGTGGTTTCGAGCTTGAGCTCTCCGGTGTTGGTGGAAGAAGAAGACATTCTGGCGTTGGTGATAGGGGCTGATGTGGAGTGGTATCCGGTAGAGAAGATTCCGACTGCTGACTGGACTGAAGGGTATGCTGCAGAGGTTCTGTTGGTGAAGCGTGCGACTTGAGGTGCAAAGGGACGCATTGGGGGTATATATAGAGAGAAGGGGTGGATGGCGAGAGGAGGGGTGCGCTTGCGTTCCTACCGGTTAAGTACTAGGGATGGTGAGGTAGTCAAGACACTGCTATAGGAAGGTCTAGATCTAAGTATCATCACGGCATCATTGGTATGTGCATGTGCGAGTGCGAGTGTGCATCACATCTCTGCCGTTCTGCTTTTGTCTATGCTAAAGTCTGTTGACACGGTCGGATGTATTGGGTGGTATTAGTGGATCTCGCACTAGCGAGATATTAACAAAATCTACAAGATCAGTCGTAGCATCTCAATTGACTCAGAGGTTCGAGGGCAGTAGTATCAACAACTTTGGTATACCACAAGATCGCTGACACCAGTGAAGTTGTGTATTCCACAAACCTCAGCATGCATGGAGGTAACGATTATTGGTGACGATAATTGACGTCACAATTGGTTCATTGATTCACTTCGGTTGCGCGCCTCAGGCAAGTTATACATGCTGCTCCATGGCTGGTTCGCATTTCGTTTCATGTTTGTTAAATGTCAGTCGTAAGCCATGCCTCTCCCTTGCTGTCTTGCGATTGTCATGCTCAAGCGCTAAACACACGAACGTTGAGATCCACGCTTCCGCACGCCACTAAGCACCGTATCTGCTCTTGCACAGCATCACCGTTGGATTGGGCACCGTCGCCACCACCTCCGCCCTCTTTAAATACCGACGGCGCCCATCGTAGACAGCTGACGAAGTGATCTGCTGCTTCTACCACCCGCACGCATTTGCCTTCCTGACTCAAATCCCAACAGCGGATAGTCTTGTCATCCGAGCATGAGAGCAGATACTTGCCGCCTGGGTGAAAGACCAGTGCACGGATCCAGTTGTCGTGGCCAGTCAGCGTTTTGATGCAGACCCCATTGGCGCCGAAGATCTTGATTTGCTTGTCGCGGCCGCCGGTTGCGAGGTACTCGGCACTGCTGGATGCGGCTGGTGCTTTCTTTAGGCCTGCCATCGAGGCAAGGTTCTTGTAAGATGTTGTAGGAGCGAAGGCGCAGCACTCGACTACGTGTTCGTGCGCGAGGAAGGTTTGCTTGAGGCTGTTACTTTCGGGTTGTGAGAGATCCCACATGCGTGCTGTCTGGTCTGAGGAGGTGGAAAGTAACCAGCGTCCATCGTTTGTAGGGTGCAGCGAGCGAACCCAGTCTCCGTGGCCGCGAAGAGTTCGCAGGCAGTAGCCAGTTGTGACGTCCCATATGCGGATAGTCTTGTCTCTGCTTGCTGATGCTAGAAGATTGCCAGATAACGGTGCGCCTGCTGCTCCGGATGGGATGAAGCGGACGCTGCTGACACTGTGATCGTGGCCAGGGAGGGTGCGGATGTTCTTATATTCATCTGAAGGGTCCCAAAGCTTGATGGTCAAATCGGAAGAGCAAGATGCGAGCAGCGTGTTTCCCCGAGGTCCGCCAAAATCGACGTCAAGAACGGCCTTTGTATGCGACTTGAGTGTCCGCTCGAGCTCGCCGAGCTCATAGTCCCAGATCTTAATAGTACAATCCTCGCTGCCAGACGCTAATGAAGAGAACAGAGGGTGGAATGCGACACAAGTAATCGGTTGGCGGTGGCTTTGCAAGGTGTGCCTAGCGGGTGCTCTGGGAAGCCAGGTCGCAGGATCGTGATTTTTCCTCGCCGCCAGTGAGGTTGGTGTCGCGTTGTCAAGCTCGTGCTGCAACTGGTTTGCGCGGGTTTCTAGTTCCATGATCTTCTTCTGCAGCCTCACGACCGAAGTCCATTTCTTCTCCAGCAGACCCTCGTATTTCTTCGCAGTGACCGAGTCAAAGGCCTCCTCAGGGACATTGAGCTCTTCGCGTATCGTTTGCGCGGCTTTTGAGTAGCCGGCGGAATTCAAGTAGGCGATCAGGGACTTGTGGCTGTTAGCAAAGGCTTGATCAGCGAGAGGACTGAGAATGAGAGACAGGGGAGGGCGTACAGCTCATCAGCTTGTCGGGAAGTCAGGAGTGCGCTCATAGTAGCGGTGGATAGGCAGTCCCATGCGCGGAGGACGAGGTGTCTTGATATGTATTGCGGCGGGTCGAAGTGAGGTCGAGTAAGTGTACAGTGTTGTTGTTTACGGCCAATGCGGTTCTTGCTGGGATGCGATAGGTAGGATTGTGGTATGTCGGTGTAGTGTAGTGAGAATTGCTGGTGCGATGCTAAAGGCCCGACAGGCTACCTGACTGAATCACACTGCCGCGGTGCAGCAGGGCAACGCGCGTGTTTGTTTTGGTAGAGGCAGAGGGGTGTTCCTTGAGTGAATGTATTAGTGGGGTTGGGATTGGTGCGAATAGTGCGAGTGCTAATGTGTAGTGCAGGTATAATGCATGTGCTGCAGCGAGTGAGACTGACGTTACTCGCGCACGGGAGCCGCGCTGCTTTTGATTTGGTCCATTGTTTACTTACTCGCTCGCAGCTTGCAGCCCAACACACATCCACCAACACATAAACGCCCGGGCACCCACGACTCTCGCCGTCGTCGAAATTACTGGAAGACCGAAATAACAACATAACAACACCGACACTCTCCTACCACCAACCCAGGAAACCGCCTCGGTCTGCTCAAGCGACCCCTCGAAACCCCTCTGGCTTCGCTATCGAGACACTCCACTAGCGACGACATCACGAGACAACCCACAACTCCCCCAATCGATGATCACAAACCGACTGGAAGCCACATAATACATCCCAGTCGACTCGATTAACAACCGCAAATATGGCCGAAGCCGAGGAGTTCGCGCAGCTGCCTCTCACTGAGCAATTCGTTCACAAAAACTGGAAGGCACGAAAGGGTGGTTACGAGACTGCGACAAAGGAGTTCAAGGTCGCGCAACCCTCAGACCCGACTCTCCGTGAATTCATCTTGGACAGTGGACTGTGGAAAGGCGCCGTCGCCGACTCGAACGTTGCCGCGCAGCAAGAGGCGCTAAACGCTTACAATGCTTTCCTTGATGCAGCCGGCGCAGAAGGAGCGAAAAAGACACGGTCGAGCACCGTGGTACCCATTGTGGAAAAGGGTCTGACAGGAAGACCAGTCGCGAAGGCAGCTGCTCTCGAGGCTCTGCTGCTTTTGATCGAATTGGACAAGCCGGACCCAATCCTCGAGGAACTCTTACCTCTGCTTTCGCACAAGCTACCCAAAATCATCACCGCCACACTCGGAGCACTGAAGGAGATCTACCATGCTTATGGCTGCAAGACGGTAGAGCCCAAATCAATCCTTAAACTTCTGCCCAAGGTCTACGGGCACGCAGACAAAAACGTGCGCGCGGAAGCCCAAGCGCTTACAGTTGAGCTATACAGATGGCTACGTGAAGCCATGAAGCCTCTTTTCTGGGGCGAACTGAAACCTGTGCAACAAACAGACCTGGAGAAACAATTTGAGCCGATTAAAGATGAGCCAATGCCAAAACAAGAACGACTCCTGAGGAGTCAGCAAGCAGCTGCTGAGGCTGCCGAAGCTGCCGATGAGGTAGCTGAAGAAGAGGAGATGGAGGAGGAGGAGGCTGCCATCGATCTCGAACCCGAATTTGACCCCGTCGATGTGCTTTCCAAGGTCCCTGCCGACTTCAACGAGCGATTAGGCAGTGCCAAGTGGAAGGACAGAAAAGAAGCATTGGAGGAGACTTTCGCTGTCGTCAACGTGCCTTTGATTCAGGAAGGTTCCTTTGATGATATCGTGCGTGGCTGCGCGAAGAGCATGAAAGATGCGAACATTATGGTGGTGACAGTTGCAGCCAACGTTGTAGAGGCTCTGGCCAAGGGTCTTAGAAAACCCTTTGGCAGATATCGCAGCTCGATCCTCCCAGCAATGCTCGAAAGATTCAAAGAGAAGAAGCCGACAGTGACCGACGCTATTGGTGCTGCCTGTGATGCTGTGTTCATGGTAGTAGGCTTGGGCGATATCGAAGCGGATGTGTTGGAGGCCTTGAAGAACAAGAACCCACAAGTAAGAGAGAACTCCGCCCGGTTCCTCGTGCGCGCCTTGAAGACCACACGAGATGCACCGACGCCCGAACAGACCAAAGAGATGGCCGAGCCTGCGAAGAAGTTGCTCGCTGAAAGTGCTCCCGGTCTGAGAGAGACTGGTGCCGAAATCCTGGGTGTGCTCTGGAAGATCATGGGTGACAGGAACATGCTAGCCCATCTTGAGGGTCTCACAGACATCCACAAGAACAAGGTCAAGGAGGCTTCCGAAGCGGCAGAGGTCAAGGCAAAATGGAAGCCAAAGGCTGCACCTCCCCCTAAGGCTGCGCCACCAGCGGCGAAGAAGCCTGCCGCTGGCAGCAAGAGGCCGGCTGTAAAGAAAGCCGCACCAAAGCCAAAGCCTGCGAGTCCGCCGCTCGATGAAGATCCGCCTGCCATGGCCCCGAGACCAACATCAAGACCGGCAGCTAAGCCTGCTGGCGTGCGACCTCCGGGCGGACTGAAAGCTCCCGGTGCCGGCCTCAAACCGCCTGGATCTAGCCTTGCGTCGCCATCCAAACGCCAAGGCATGGTAGTCGAGGATTTCCCGCCTGTAGCAGCACCCAAGGCAGCACCTGGGCGTGGCCTCGCCGGCCGACCTCTCGGCAAGCCAGCCACCGCGCCATCTTCCCCTCCACCTACACCCAGACATGAAGCACCCTCGTCTGCCCTCTCTTCCATTGAACGACAGGAGCTTTACGACCTGCGCTCCGAGATTGACCTTGTCCGCCAGCAATGCTCCGACCTTCGCACAGACAAGATGAGACTCGGCTCACAGATCTCCGAGCTCCAAAATCAAAACGCACAACTCATCGAAGACCACACACGTGACGTCCTGCAAGTCAAGGCGAAAGAGACTCAGCTCGTCCGCGCACGCTCCGACTACGAGACCGCCGAAGACCGCGCCAATGGCCTATCCCGCGAGATCGACCGTCTGAAGCGCGAGATCACTCGTCTCAGCCGCTCACAGGGTGGCCGCGACAGTCCCGTCGACAGCATGTCAAGTAGTGGACACGGTATGCATGGCAACGGCTCGACACCGCGTCCAAATTACGGCAATAGCAGATCCTCGTACAACATGCCTCCGCCTCGGACATACAGCACCGAGGGCCAACATCACTACGGCGGCGACGGCAAAGAAAACATGCCCGACTACGAACAAGGCCATGACAGCAGAGACAAGCCGAGCTACAGCAGTCGTCCGATGTCGAACGCTTCCAGTGGCCGGGCAACTCCCAACGGTGATGAATACGGCCGACCGGCAAGAGATAACAGCAACAGCAGCAGCAGCAACCACGCTGCCGCCCACAGCTCCATGAGTAGGAATCCCAGCGCTGGCGGCGACGGAGTGGAGAGCTGGAAGCGAGCGGCCGAGGTGACGCAGAATCTGAAGGCGAGGATTGAGATGATGAAGGTTCGTTCACGCCCTGTTATGAAAAGATGATAAATTTTACACGACAACTGACACAAACCCCCCAGGCGAGACAAAACATCGGACGACAGCAGCAGCAGCAGCAGCAGCAGTAGCGGCAGCGGCAGCAATAACGAACGCAGGGACGAACAAAGGTGACGATGATGGCATTTGTGGATATTGGGTAGGCAAAGGCCCGGATTGGAGGGAATGAAGGCATGTGGGTAGGTGATAGGGGCGCGCGGCGCGCTCAGGTCTTTTGTTCGCGGCTTTTCTTGATGTGGAAAAACGGCGTGTGTTTTCGAAATCGGGCTCGCTTCTTTCCAATTGTTTGCATCACCAGGCTTTGCTCTTCGTTCTATACCACTTTTTTTTCCGGCTCTTGGGTGTTGTATTTTGTTTTTCTCCGTCATCATTCACATGCATTCTTGCCCGATTTTTTACCACGTTTGGAATGAAAGGGAAATTTTCAAGGTCTTCTTCTTCTTCGTAGGAAAATTCTCGCGTCGCAAATTACGTGCCATCGTTCCCCGTTCACGTGGCGAAGAGTGAATCGTGTTTGCAACTGAACCCGTAGGATGGCTTGACTTTTCCTTTTTCAAGGAACCTTTCCAAGGAACTACCTTGGTGCGTGCGTGAGTGAGTAAGATTACAGAATGCGTAGTATGTATGTGTATGTATGCTCGTTGGGTATTAGTTTGTCGTCGTCCGTCGTCAATGATCGACCAAATCGATCAATCAGAAGTTTAGGAAAAAAGTAGCAAAACATCCCCCACCACCACTGCCGACCGATTCCATGTATGCTTGCTCTCTCTACTTCGCTCCCCAAAGATTGCGAGGAAATTAAGAATGGAGGAAGAGACATGTTTGCCGGATAAAGCTGTGCAGTGAAACACAGTCTCAACACCTCAGTCCTTGCAGCACTCGTGGTATCGGGACAGAAAAAGAAAACAAAACAAAAATGACAGCACAGAAAACTCAAGCCGAGAACTTGCCCCACCCGAGATTCTGCATGTCTTTATCCTCGTCCTTGCCAGGCCACATGATCTTGCCCCTCCACAGCGCCTGGATGTGCGCCACGGCTGTGATGAGCCACATGATGACCAGGAAGATCGTGAGAGCGCTGCAGATGCCATTGATTCCGGGGCTTTTCAAGGCGGAGCCGACTTGGATTGCGGCGAGGGTCAGGCCGGCGTTGGGGAAGACGAACTGTTGGAAGTACACGTTAGCTGGGAGTTGCGGTTTGGGAAGGGGTTGGGTCTGAGGGAGGGGAAAGGGGGGAGAACTTACTGCCCACCAGTTCAACGTGAAACTCATTCTTCGAAGACCGGCTATGACCGCCACGCTGCTGATGCAGAAGAACCAGAAGGCGAAGAGGATGACGAAGATGCCTGCCATCGTGCCGATCACCCGCACGATGTCGCCGTCCGGGACGGCGTTTTGCGTGAAAGCGTCGGTGTAGAGGACACTAGGTGCTTGCACGCCGAGAGAAATCAACCCTGCCGCCGTATAACCCGCCGGTCCCACGGACACGTACATGCCCGGACGCGTCGGGGGCGCGGGCAGGGAGCTGGTCATCAGGCGTTGCATGTACATGGCGTACATCATCAGAGCCACGATCCAGGCGAGGCCTTGCAGCATCACAGCGCCGACCCACATGGGGAGAGCATGTTGGTGAGGTTGGCTTGGGATCATCGTGCCCGCCATTGGACCAATGACTAGTAGCGGGTAGATGGGAAAAATCCAGGCCGGGACAGCGTCTGTGATCCGCAGTCTTTCCTCTTGGAAGAGCACGTAGTATTGCCCGATTGCTACGATCAGGACGACAGCGCAGTAGATCCAGAAGAGCACATTGAGACATTTGATCAGCCAGGGCCCGGAGTTAGGGACGCCGTAAGCTTGCATACAGTTCAGGATCAGAGACACTGACACCCAGTACGAGCCGAAGAACAGTCCCTCCACAGGATGGTGCAGTGAGGCGAGGAATCTTTTGGGGAACCAGATCGCTCGCAGGAACATCGCGAGGCTGAATAGTGCGAAGAGCACGAGATCTAGGATGAAGAAGATTTTGCCAATCGTTTGCAAGCCGTCGAATTTATTTGGTGTCTGGCCGAGGACGACAGCAACGGCTCCGGTTGACATTGTCGCTGCGAACCAGGGCCATGTGAAGTGGGCGATGCGGTCTTTGAAGCCTGCGCTATCTGGAGGCGATGCGCGGTACATGTTCCTGTTGTCGTCTTCGTTCTTCTCCGGGTCGTGCCCGCCTTCTCTCTCGGCCATTGAGCGGCCGCCATGAGGGAGGTGTCGCTCAATGACGCGCTCCATGGCGATTATTGTCGATTGGTGTGTCTAGACTTCGGAGTAGTATGCGATCGTTTCGTGAATTCCAAAGCAGCAAGACCTGCTCGCCGGCAGAGGTTCGTCCAAAACGCGATCGCGAAGAGTAAATCCGTGTCAAAGGTGTGAAGAAGGGCGAAAGTACTCCAACCCGCGCGCGAAAGAGCGTAACGCGCCCTTCCTTTATCGTAGTGCGTCACAACATCCTATGAGGAGCGGAGCACAGATACATACTTTCCAAGTTTTCCCCTTCCCATCCTGTACCATCGTCTAGGTTCGGTTCTCCGGTACGCGGCAAACGGGTTTGCCAAGCCGGATTCGATCTCGACGATCGAATAGCACGTTATGTGCACTTGGTGCCCCTCACGCGCTTCGAACCTACTTCTTCTCGCAGTCAGTGATCAGTCGAGTGATAGCCTTCTTACTCTTCATATGTTCATCGTCGTCTGCTGCTGTATTCGAGAGTTATTGGCGTTCGAGTTGTTGTTGTCGACCGAGCCGCGATGCCGAGCTCAGACAAGTCCATCTCGGCGCAAGGCTGGGGCTTCAGCCCTAGCGCCCATAAAACGCGTCATGTTCAAGAAGTCAAGACCGCTAGTCCATCCAAGTGATTTGCGAGCTCTTGGGCCTGGGGGAAGCGAAGGATTGTAATGTTCTGGCCGCGGGACAAGTAGCAAGAGAGTACCTATCACAATGGCAGATCCGCTGGCTGCCGTGTGGCGCCAACAATGCTATAGCTGATGTTGATGTGGCGCCTATACAAAGGTACATGCAGTCTTGTCTGACGAACTGGTGATGCACTGCTGTTTCGGATATCGGATCAGATCTACGCTACGCCGCCCGGTAAGGCTGCACTGGCCTAAGGTTGCGAGATGGGAAGTAGGTAGGTATTGTATTGTAGTAGTAGTATCGTGGTAGTGTTTTCGTCGGACATATGGCACTCTTGGGCTTGGGCAATTGTATCACACCTTGTTGGCATGGTCTCAACTCACGCGTATCGCATAACCTTGATGGGAACATATATTATTTTGCTCAATGGTGGATAATACACTTTCCTGCTGTCGCGTGCCCGAGTTTGTCCCGCGTATCCAATCTCGTCGGCACCGCAAGGTGATTGGCTCTCAAGGTTATACCGATAGGCGGGGATGAAGTTGCTGTTTCTGACGAGAAGCTCCAACTGTAAATGCAGCAATTTCAGCCGACGGATATGTCATTTGTTTGTTTGCGATCGAAAGCTCCATGTTGATCTCTACGACTTGAGTAAATAAGATTCCAAAACCTATTGACCCCGCGTCAACAGAGCACGAGAGGCAATTTTGAAAAGCAGGCAACAGCGACAAGAGAGAGTTTCAGCATAAGCGACTTGCTGCGTGCAGGCAAGGTGTGGAAAATAGTGTTGGTGTGTGTTAAACTACGAAAATTGATGGTCGTCGAGGAACGACGTTCGCCATCTCATTACAGCGCCCTTCTGGTACGCTTCTTTGCCGGACTGCTGAGTCCGGGAACCTTTCTTTCATCAGACTCCTCTGGTTTGCTTCCGAAGACAGGACCCGCTGGCACTTTACCGAATACCACGGGTTTGCCTGCGCGCTTTGCTGGACTCGTCAACCCAGCAGGAACATCGGAACTGTTAGACACCGATTTCGTGGGAGCGCTGAGTTTGGTTTGGAAATCGAGCTTGGGCACAGCACTCTTAGTTGGTAGTGAAACGGGCACGGCTTTCTTTTTAGGTGGCGATGAGATGAGGCCGGATGTCTCGTTTGGAGCAGACACGGGGGCAGGCGCAGGCAATCTGCTCGTGGCCTTTTTTCGAGGAACTGCTTTTGATCTTGTTGTGGATGTACCCTCGCTTGGTGCTGCTTGGGCAACGTCCGGAGGTGACACTGACGGGGCATCTTGTGCTTTTGCGGGCGTGGCCAACCTCGATCGCTTTGGTTGCTTCTGTTTCAGAGCGGGCGGAGCAGCATCAACAGGCTCATCCGAGAGAACTGATGTGGGAGTCTTGCCAGATGCCGATGCTGTCCGAGGCGCTCTCAGCTTCCTCAATTTCGGTTTGCTGGGAGTCTCTGCCGCGGGTACTGGTGCAGGCACCGCCTCATCACTTTCAGGCTCTGCGTCAACCAACGATGATTTGCTTTGCAACTTTGGTGCAGTGTTGGAATCTCCAAGTTCAAACAGCTGCACTTCCGGCTCCGGAGCAGCCTCTTGGTAATATGCGAGAGTTTCGTCCCATTTCACGTTTCGTACTCCAGGCCGCGCAACCTTTTCGCTTGTGTCTTCTTCAATCTCCTGCGTCTGCTCAATTGGCGCCTCCTCAACGATAAGCTTAGTGAGGCGGAGGGTGGGCATGACAGAGCCGCCCTTGTTCTTACGGGTGTTCGCGCGAGTTGTAGTGGCGAGCTCTTGAGCTTCGCTGCGCCTGAGGACCACGGGGTCGGTGTTACCGCGTAACGAGATCCTCGTGTGCGCAAGGGGAACTGCGCGTTCGACGCGTCGCTTGTCACGGTGGCTGCGTCTGGTCGTACGCTCTTGGCTGATTTCGGCATCGCCTGAGCCCGACTTTGGACTGCTGACCATCGCAGTGTCATTCTCAGCAAGTTTGGAGTCTTCTAGCACAGCCATTGATTTCTTGGGGGATGGGCTGTTGGGGTCCAAAGTTGCAAGAGCGAGAATCTCTGGTTTTGCAGGTGACGCTAGCGCTTGGCGAACGGTGTCGGAGTCTCGCCTGTTAGACAGTGACTCCCTTTTTGATGCAGAGAGTCGTCTGGTGGACTTGTTCTGTGCTGCACGGTTGAGGAACGCTTGTAATAAAGCGGTGTCGTCTGAGACACGCGGTTTTGCAGACCGGCGCGGCGACATCTGAGGCTCTTCTGGCGGTGCAGACACCGACCGCTCGAGCATGTATGGCGATTCTGCCAAAGGGTTTGCTGAAGGTTCTTCATCGACTGGTCTTCCCCTGACAGGGCTGAAAGCAACGAGATGAGGTGCCGCATCCACGAAGGCCTGGAAAGATCTTTGCTTGAGTGGGCTGGAAGACTTTCGCCTAGGCGATCTTCTGATTGGTAGATCGTTGTGCTGTGAGGAACCTGACGCAGTTGGTGAGAGTGGTCCTTCTTCCATTTGTGTGTCCTCGTCGATGTCTTGCAATGATCCGGAAGTCGCCAGTGTCTCCTCTTCTGCTACATCTTCCCACTCATCATTGTCAGAAGGAGACAGTGCAGCCTCTGCAGTCTCTTCCTTCAGGTTGGAATCGTATTCAGCCTCCACCAGTTGTTCCGTAGTTATTACACTCTCGCTAACGTCCGCTTCGCCAGACTCATCTTTCGGCTGAACGTCTTTGCCCATTTGCTCAGATTTCGCTACGACTTCTTCGCTGAGCATAGGTGCGAACGTCTTCGGCAGAGTCCTCCTCCGGTTGTTGTCCGCTGCTTGTGTTGATGTCCGTCGGCTTACAGGACGCTTTCGTCGTACGGGTGAAACGAATCCATCTGGAAGGGAGATTGATTCGCTTACGGGTCGGCGGTCGTCAAACAAGGCTTTGTTCTGAGTCTGTGGTTTCGCAGCATCATCAACTTCTTGAGTTGCGATCTGTCGGTCTGAATCGATTGACGCAGGATTCCCACAACCGCCAGTGATGTCGTCTCTCGGTGTTTGTAATAGGAATTCGTTGATCTCCTCGGATTGCGCAGTCGCATCGGCCAGTCGCTCCTCTGCATCTGCATCTTCCGTGTCCTGCGCATCCTCATCCTGCCAATCTTCATCTTCCTGCGCTTCTTCCACATCAATCTGCAGAACCCTCCCATCTTCATCTAGAATTTCCACAACAGTCCCCTCAACATCCTCCTCCTCGTCGGCAAAATCAGCTCCAAACTCCTCGTCCTCCTCATCCGACAAAGCGACAAGCTCACTCGTCACCGCGCTCCTCGTCACAATGCGCTTAGTCGGCGATCCGATCTTATCCCACTGTAGACCAACGCCGTCGTTGGGACCCAGACACAATCGCTTCACAATCTTGAGCGGGCTCTGCGTGCTCTGGCCAGCCCTTATGCGCTTGATCGTGCGCTCCTCAGCCTGTCCAGTCGCATTGCTCGGTCCAGCAGCACGACCAACAGGGAAAGCGCGCCTCCAGACTTTGCCGACACGAAGTCGTTGTTTCGTGAAAGGCGACGCGGGTTTGCGCTCCCAAGCGCGTACGGGTTTGGAGCGAGCGAGGTGCCCGGGCTGTAGGTGGGTGATGTCGGTCGCGTCCCATTCGGAGTCGAAAGAAGCTGTAGTAGGAATGTCTTGGGCCATTTGGTCGTTGTCTTCGTCGTTGTTGGGCGTCATGGCGCCAGGCTTGGTGGGTGGGTATAAATGCAGTGCAAGCCTGGTCGCGTGTATTGTTTTGGGCGGTGTCGAGAGAGCGAAACAAGCGGGCCCTCTGTTGTGGTGGCGTAAACACCGGGTTGTCTCCGGGTCCGGCCGTGGATTCATGCCTGCTAAACCCGATTGGTAAAAACATGTCCGCATTGCTCTCGGGGATATGAGCGGCAAGAGGACATCGAGATACAGGTCAAACACCCTATCGATCCCACCGTAACAAGTACATTCACCCAACACACCACAAACATGGTCGCCGGAAAGAACACAACGAGCCACCTCGCCAAAGCCGCCGCGGCGCCCAAACTCCCTCCTCTCCCGAAGCTGCGCGTACGAAAGCCCGATCAGACGAGCGCAAACCCTTGTCTGGGAGTGATGAGCTCTGTATTGGGTATGTGGCTTCCAGAAAGAACGCATCGATTAGCGTCGAAACGCTGTCGAAAATGCGGTATATTCCTCAAGAACAGAGCGCTGACTACACGCAGGTTGCTGGGCATCTTCAGGTCAAGCGGCAGCTGGATGCGCCAACCTGGAAAACGCACTGCGAGCATGCATGGACTCAAGGGTGAGAAACCACTTCGACTCTAAGAGAATGGATCAGAATCGCTTTATTAACTCCTCCGCCTGCTACAGAAATCCGAAGGCCACACCAAGAATAAGATTAACCAGCACCTCTCCCGCCTCTATCCCCAGATCGTCGGACCGCACAAGAGGAAGTAGACGGGCTCTGGATTCATTTTGGCATATACGCATAGCGAAACTGGGATGGCGTTTGGGTGTACAAAAAGGGGATGTTCCGAAAGAATTACCATCTGGTTCCTGCATACCGCAGAAGGGGGAGGGACTACTGTATCAAAGGAGGGGAAAATGTATGAATACGACTCGGCTCCACAACGTGAGTTGAGAGATTTGTCTTCGAAAGCTACGACGTCTTGAAATTTTGTGGGTGGGTGATCTCTGAAATGTTCGCTGCTTCTGATTTCTTAGGTAGGTATGGTATTGCTGTTCGCTCACGGACTACTGGCCTCTTCTTCGGACCTGGCTCATATCCTGATTCAGTTCCGTCCTCTCACCACTCGAGCCACTCGCTCCACGACTCTCTTCAGCTCACACCTAAAACAACGAACGTCCCATCCCGACTTCTGCACTGGGCTGTTCAGCGACTCTTGCGTGCCATCAAAGCTATCCCATCCAACTGCTTTTCGCGCGCGAATCAAACCGGTCTTGTGCAAACATGCTTTGTTCAGGCTTGTCGTTCTCACAGGCACGGCAACAACCTGTCTAGACAGAGGACTTGCCCGAGAGCTTGTAGTCTCGGTAGAGGCGTGGTATGAGAACCTCAGAGCGCCATTCGCCACAGCTCTTTCCCGCTGGACTTGATGTTCGCTTCTGATCCTTCCTTGCGGCCCTAAAACACTCGAAGACGGCGCTCTGGCGGACATGATCCGATCGGGCACCACCTGACTGGCGGCACTGAAGTAGCGCGTCATGCCGGTCTTGCCACTCACTGGCGTATCTGAACGGGTCACCAGAACGGTTATGTCAACGTCCTCGGCCTCGTCGACGCTGCACAACGAGGTTGTGTTGCGATCATACACCGGAGTGCCAGAGGGACGATACCGATCGACGTCTTCTCCGCGCAATGGGGGACTGTTGCGCGCGGCCGTGTCCACCGAGCCGTCGTGTTCAGAAGGCTCCGGAAGTGCTCCTGAAACCCAGACATTGGACGCAGACGGACCTGCAGCATCGCCCGCTCTAGTCGCGGGAGCTTCCAGCGGATCGGACGAAGCAGAAAGCCGCTTGCGTTTCTTCGCAGGTTCCACCACAAACTCTAGCAATTCGAGACGCTTCTTGCTCGGCGACGGTGCGCCCTGCAGGTTTCCACCGCGTTCCTTCAGCGCTGCCACCGCTGGGAACAGGCTTATTTTCGCAGGCGCCGAGTGGCTGTAGCGTGGCACGCGCGGAGAAGGCGGTTCGGGAAAGGCTTCGATCAGGTCTACCGTCCTCATTGTGCTGGTGGGATACGAGAATCTTCGCTGACTGCTGCCGAGGCCATTGACTGGTGAGCGGACTCTTGATCGCGGGATTGATGAGCTTCGACGAGCGGCTGCTGCTTCCACGTGCTTGGGGGACACTGGCAGCGGCAGGCCTCTGAGAGCGGCGAGAGCGCGGACTGATGGGCTTATGATGACGCTGTTGTCCGATTCCGACGAACGTCTTGGTCGGCTCATAGCGTGACGATGACTGTCGGAAGGTGGAAGTGCTTCTTCTCGGCGTGGAAGTTGTAAGCGGCGAAAGCCATGGATGTTCTCCAAGCCAGGCAGATCCTCAGACCCAGAGCGTTGACTTTCCAGTAAAGAGGAAGAAAATACCTTCCTCCTCCGCCTAGACGGAGTGACAGGCCCGCCAACATACGGTTCATCCGAAAGCGAAGGCCCCGAAAACGGATGCGCGTCCAGCGAGTCAAACCTGAAAGTCGAATGGCCACTGATGGGAGGCCTCCAGCGCACAACAGCACGCGGCGCCTCTTCTCGATAGCGCTTCAGGCCGAAGATGCGTCGGACCCGTTCTCTTTCTCCGTTCCGTCTGCCAGCACGACTGTCCAGGATCTTGGTGAAGAATTGAGAGAGTCTCCTGCTGCTTCTGCGCAGGAGATTGCCCGCGTGCTTCTTTTGTTGCTGTTGGCTGGCGGCCCTCTGCTGATGTTGTTGCGCAAGCAGTCCACCGGGCCAGCTAGGTACTCCATCAGGTGTCCGCGCGCGTTTTGGCGGCGCATATGGCGGCACTATTGGCTCTGGGGCTGTGCGTTGCGGCTCCTGGTCTGACAATCCCGAAGAGCATTGCTGAGAGTCTGCAGTGCTGGAATACTGGTGACGATTGTGCAGGTCGAAGAGTGCTTTCTCGTCGAGTGAGAAGCATAGTCGTCGGTGGATGCCTACGGTTTCGATTTGAGAGCGTCGCCCGAGTGGTCTCAGGTCTGGTGTTGTGTGTGTTGCGAAGTTGGGCCATGAGGGGAGGTCGAGTTTGAGGTGGGTTTCTTCGGAGTCTGTGATATGGTCGTGAAATGCCGAGGATGGGTTGTGGGTGGTTGAGCGTATTGGGTTGTAGAGTGGAGTGCAAGTATTTGGGTGGTTATGGGATGGCGTTTGGTGGGTGTCTTCGTAATGCTGTGTATTCTTGTATGCGTCGCTGTTGCTCAGGTCTGCCATCACAGCACCTCCATGCATACTGGACATGATACTCCAAGTATTGCGCGTGACTACGCTGCTGAGAATCGATGTCAGACTGCGATGTTCGTCGTTAGTCCATTGACATAAGAGCTGGTCGGGCTTTTCTAGTTCGAAGTACTGTTTTCTGTTTCTCAAGTCTCAGCCTCAGCGAACTGCATAAAATCTTTGGCAGTTGCAGGCAGTGAAAATGAGGACTTCTCGGGAAAGAACTCACGTGTTGTGTCTTAATGACATTCCGATCCGAGAGAAGGCAAGAGAGGTCGACCTGAAGCTGCATCGAGCTGCTGATGTTGTTCAGCGTTCTAGATCCGTGAGAATGGTATCTGATTTACGTATGTATATGTTCACTTTGAGAAACATCTTTGTTTACGAAGGTTTGGCACTAGTTGATTGGCCATAGTTCAGCGCTCTGGCTCTGTTTCAGCATCACATACCAAGTATGGCCAAACCAAGCTCAGTAAAATCTCCCCTCGTTTCTCACTCAACCATTCTCTCAAATCAATGGTTGCCGCAGCGGAACCAGATGGGATCATCCCCAATAGTCTGCTTGCCGCACGTAAACTCGTCCACGGTCGATACCCTGTTCTCGCCGCACTCCCATAGCCAGCTGCCATCAGCATTCTGCTGCACCGCTTTCCACTCGAAAGTCGTGCCCGCAGCGACTTCAACATCGCCACCATTCCAAATCATATGGTTCGGCTGAGTGGTGTACTCGTTGGCGTTGAGAGGCACCGCACGGGAGAGGTCCCAGTTGCCGAGCTCGGGAATGGATCCGACGATGAAGATGTTGTCGCCGTACTCAGTGCGGACTTCGACGGGGAAATAGAGAGAGACGACTTTGGCGTGCTCGCAGGCGGGTGAGGCGTCTGCAACGGGAAGGCTGATGGGAGCGGTGGTGTCGCACCTGCCAGAGGCGTGGATCATGTAGCCGTTGTCGTATGGGTCTATGGTGCAGTTGTAGGCCATGGAGGTCGTGTTGGAAAGGTGATAGGGAGAGCTGGTGAGGATCATTTGAGTTGTGGTGTCGTCGCTAGGCAAGGTGTCAGTGGATGAACAGGTACACAGCTTTACTCCCGTAATGGGGTTTTATTGGAAACGAACCTAGTTTCGGTGAAGTTCTGCCTCACACCAAAGGAGAAGTCGCCGATGTAGAACGGCTTGGTGTAGATCTGGTATGAGATGTCGCTCGCTACATTACCGCCCTTCTCCGTAGTGCATGGGATCCATTCGTTGGCTGGGACAAGATCTGGTGAGTCGCCCCACCATCTAAAAAGGTGACGTTAGTCGGATCATTGTTACGCGGAGAGGTTTACAGCGAAGAGGTTGGCTTACGAGTAACACCATGAGGTCGATGGAGAGGCTCCAGACTGGCTAGTCACGTTGAAGTCGACCCAGTAGTAGCCGAACTTATAGCCGTTAGGCATGTTTGCGGCCAGGTTGTGAACCTCGAAGTCGGCATAGTCGACTGCGGCAGCAACGCCGGCGAGGGCAAGAATCGTACCAGTCTTCATAGCGAGATGTGGGGATGAGGTTTTTCTTGGGAATGGAGAACAAAGTGAAAGGCGTAAACGAAGGAAATAGAGGACACGAGCTACACTTTGTAGTCATTACCATCGAGAGTCTATGTTGAGCAGGATTTTCCGATAGATTGTGGAGGATCCGAGGCCAAGCTCCATATTGTTAGCCACGCGACCTTTCCGAGCCGGCATTGATTGTCTTGTACGACAGTGTTAGTCTGTTTAAAGACATACAAAGCTGCAGCCTGCAGGAAACGAATGGTACTTCCATCGTGCTACCGTAAATAGCTCCATGACAGCAGACTAGCATGTTTCCAGTCTTCTAGTGCTGCAAGAGGGAGCGCCACAAAGCTTGGAATAGGCAGGTGTCGAGATGAAGGACATTATTCTTGTTTATGTCAGCCGTTCGAAATGCTTTCATGCTTTCCATGTACAGTAGACACGGCCAAGTAGATTATGATGCTAAATGACCGGACCGAGGCCCGTGAAGGCGGATGTCGATGTCGACCAAGGAACAAGGCTGTCGTGTGCCGTTCCATGTGGAAGGTATATGCCGTATGAGATAAGAGCCCCTTGATCTTGTCCTCGGCGTGTTCGTCCCATCATAGCAGACACGTGACTGGTTTGTGAGGTCAGCCTGCCAACGTTGGATCTCTGGTGTGATCTCGGGAGTCGGAGTCGGGTGGCAGCGTGGTCGTGAAGAAACCGCGGCGAGCTACTCATGTTAACGGGGTGTGGATGGAAAAGGGAGGGTCTGTGATTGGCAGCGGTATGGACTGGTCAGAGTGGAATACCCACTCCCGGGCTTAGCTGAGGAAGTCTATTCGATCTAGTATCTGCACCCCTGAGCGGCGCGAGTCTGCCCTGCCCTGCGCCTGCCTTGCCCGCGTTTCCGGGCTCCAGACCAGACCCTACCAGCCTCAGCCTCAGCGAGTCCGCGACTTGACATTTCACTCCCTCGTAGATACATGTGTCTTCTGCGTGACGACAGTGTGATTTACTGAGTCCGCCACCTGCCTACTACTACTTACAGTACCACTCTCCACTGTCCTGTCATCAATATCCACCCAAACGGCGCGTGGAGATCACTCTACGCTCCTCTCCGAACCAGCATCCCTGCCGCCGATCTACACTACCCGCCTTCTACCTATCCTTCACTCTCCCCTTCCCGCGTCCTCCGCAGATTACTTTCTACGTTGTTTGGGAACCCTCGACAGGAATAGCCTAAGCCTCCTGCTCGTACTCTCAATCACCGCCATCCTCTCCTCCTCTCGTCTCAGCCCAGCCATGCCCAGCCTTGCTTGAATCCGCACCACCAGGACTACCATTGCTGAAGCGCGCTAGACACATCGCTACACCATCTACCACCGATCAAGGGAACATGGTACACAGCGTTCACAGCGTCAAGGCGACCTACCACGGAGAGGGTTATGGTGACGAGTTCGACTCCTACCCGCTGACGCCGCAGCGCTCCAACTCCAGCAGTAATTACAAGCCGGCTGCGCATCCTTCTGGTTTGGGCGACTCCGCCTTCAACCACGACGACTACAATTCTCCAGCGGAGGAGCGGGCTGGATTCACCATGTCTCTCAACACAAAGATGCGGAACCAGAACCAGGACGTCGTGAGCCGGCACCTGCTGTATGAGACCGCCATGCTGGACACGAATGCCTTCCAGATACTGGCCATTGAAGAAGTCGAAGATCTGAAGAAAGAGCTCACACGATTACACTCGCGCATAGAGGGTGCGCAGCGGAAGCTGGCGCTGGAAAGCAAAGTCAAGGACGCTGCCACCAATTTGCAGCGGCTGTACTCGAATGACTCTTCCCGCGCCGACTCACCGCAACATCCAGAAAGTCCTAGGCGGACACGCATGAGCTTGTTGGGTGGGAGACAAAGGAGTGGTAGCTCCGCCAGCAACGAAGGAAAGACGTTGAGCCAGACCGGGAGCGAATTGGCCACGAGCACGCGCAAAGTTGATGAGCTGAATGAGACAATCAAGAGCTTGCTGGAACGAAGACAGAATGCGGAACGCAAGCTTCTGCGACACACAGCTGCCGTACTAGCTGAGCAGCAGAGCAAACAGGCGGATGAAACAGCAGCCGCAACCCGCGCTGTTGACGACGACGATGCTAGTCTATATTCCCCAGATGAATTTGATGGCATCCGCGATATCCTGCTCGGCAAACCAGCACATTCGATAAACAAGCTACAAAAACGCGGCAATCCTCAGAAGATGCAGGACGATCACGAGCAGCAGTTGCACAGCATGCAAACCAGACTGGAGCGAATGAATGATCAACTGAGGAATGTCATCAGTGAGGCCAGCAAAACGCGCGGAGTGTCACTGGCACCGGAACCGACCTACAATCCGGTCGATGGCGACGATGCTGCAGCGAAGTTGAACTCCGATTTCGACAGATTAGAAAACAATCTCCGCATCTTGCAGCAGGAGCAGCAGGACACCAAAACTCACTATGCGCACATCCAAGAGAGCTCATACCAAACGAGAAACGATGTAGAAGAGCAGTTGCAAGGCTTGAATGTGCAACTATACAACATTCTTGTGCTTTCACCTGCCGCGCAATCGATTGCCGATCTGGAAGAGCCACCAAATGCGACCGGACACGGCTACCAACCTCAACTGGCGTACCTGGAGGAGAGCTTCCTTAACATTGATCAAATCCTTCGCCGCCACAAAGAGCTTGACGTGGATGAATCTTCGAAAGATGCTGGAGCAATTTCACCAGCGCAGTCTCAAAAACTGGACGAGTACGAAGCGACTATCGGTGGTCTCTGGGAGATCATGCAGGCCGAGCAGTCTCTGCTCCGCACGCCGCCTCTTGACGAAGGCCGCTTCTCGGCTATTGAGAACGCACCTCGCTCGCCTCTCTCGGAATCCTTCTCCCTCCCGGCTTTCAGCTCTAGGGTCCAGCATCTATTCAATCGCGCTTCGTCTGCCAACGAACAGCATGATATCCTGCGCAGACAGATTCAGCAGCAACGAGAATTGAACGGAAAGTCTGACGCGGAGAAGGATCGTCACGTGGAGGAGCTCACTTGCAAGCACGAACAACTGGTGGCTTCCGGGGAGCGAATGCAAGACGAACTTGCCAAATACATGGCACAGCACCAGCAAGCCGAGACGGAGGTCAATCAACTCAAAGCAGAGCTTCTCAATGTCGAAAATGAATTTGCTGAGCTCCGCCGCACAGCAGAGCTCAGGCACCAAGAGCGGGAAGAAATGGCCCGTCAATTGCAAGCCCAGCAGGAGCGCACAGGTCACTTGCAGCAAGAGATACAAGAGCTTGAAGCACAGGCTGCCAACATGGAATCGGGCTCTGCAAAGCATGCCGATCTCGCCTCGGAACTCGCCACTGCCAACGCTGCTCGGGAGGAAGCCGAGCGACGACATGCGGTAGCGATCAAGGAAATGGAGCAAGTCGAGTCGGAGGTCGTTCGTCTCAGCACCGAGCTTACCATGGCCAAGGCCGAGTTGGACGCTGCTTACGGCTCGCGTGCCGAACGTGCAAAGGAAGCCAAGGGCAGTGAGATCCAGGTGCTGTCAGAGCGCAATGCTGAGATCACTGCCGAGCTCGCCGCACTGCGTGCAGAGCGTGGTGACAACTCGCGAGTGAACGCGCTCGAGCACGAGCTTCAGGCTATGACAGGCGATTTCCAAGACCTTACTCGCGAGGCTCTCCAAATGGAGCACGAGCGTGGCCAACTGGACTCGCTGATCGACGGGCTTCGGGATCGCTGCGAGTCGCTTGAAGGTCAATTGAGTGATGAGCGTGTGCGCTGGATTGGTGTAAAGAGCCCTGGCGAAACTGCACCTGGCGAGCGTAACAGTGCTTTGCCCGTCCGGGAAACCACCAGCGTAATGGTGATGCGCCAGGAGTTCAAGAGGATGATGCGCGAGACCCGTGCCGAAGGCGTGCGCCTGCTCAAAGTAAGTGAAGATAACATTCCACACATGCATTCTCAATCACTAACATCATGTCCAGACCGAACAAGAAGAACGCCGCAAACTCGAGGCCGAAGTCCGTCGTCTCAAGAACGGCGGCGCCGCCGATCACAACTCCATGTCTCTGTCGCCGAGGCTGAACAATGGGCACGAAAGGGCCGTGAGCTACAGTAC
>Ga0265798_10003567_pt1 | contig 22012 bp, 28 predicted proteins | sample P3T30metagenome_FD_192430 | JGI IMG/M metagenome (GOLD analysis project Ga0265798, IMG submission 192430) | Plant litter microbial communities from East Loma Ridge, Irvine, California - P3 T30 | ecosystem: Environmental > Terrestrial > Plant litter > Unclassified | place: USA: California... | reverse complement strand
GGCGCCACCGCCGCCGGCTGGACGCTGTATGCGCCGCTGTCGACCCAGATGGGCATCGGCATGGACATGGCGATCTTCGCCATGCACATCATGGGCGCCTCGTCGATCATGGGGTCGATCAATATCATCGTCACCATCCTGAACATGCGCGCGCCGGGCATGACGCTGATGAAGATGCCGATGTTCTGCTGGACCTGGCTGATCACCGCCTACCTCTTGATCGCCGTGATGCCGGTGCTGGCTGGCGCGATCACCATGACCCTGACCGACCGCCATTTCGGCACCTCGTTCTTCAACGCTGCCGGCGGGGGCGATCCGGTCATGTACCAGCACATCTTCTGGTTCTTCGGCCATCCCGAGGTCTACATCATGATCTTGCCGGCGTTCGGCATCGTCTCGCAGATCATCCCCGCGTTCGCCCGCAAACCGCTGTTCGGCTACGCCTCGATGGTGTACGCCACCGCCTCGATCGCGATCCTGTCGTTCGTGGTCTGGGCCCACCACATGTTCACCACCGGCATGCCGGTGACCTCGCAGCTGTTCTTCATGTACGCCACCATGCTGATCTCGGTGCCGACCGGCGTGAAGGTGTTCAACTGGGTCGCCACCATGTGGAAGGGCTCGATGACCTTCGAGACGCCGATGCTGTTCGCGGTCGGCTTCATCTTTGTGTTCACGATGGGCGGCTTCACCGGCCTGATCCTGGCGGTGACGCCGATCGACATCCAGGTGCACGACACCTATTATGTGGTGGCCCACTTCCACTACGTGCTGGTGGCCGGCTCGCTGTTCGCGCTGTTCGCCGGCTTTTATTACTGGGCGCCGAAATGGACCGGCCACATGTATCCGGAAGGGCGCGGCAAGATCCATTTCTGGCTCTCGCTGATCACCTTCAATATCACCTTCTTCCCGATGCACTTCCTGGGCCTGGCGGGAATGCCGCGCCGCTACGCCGACTACGCGGTGCAGTTCACCGACTTCAATATGATCGTCTCGATCGGCGCCTTCGGCTTCGGCTTTAGCCAGGTCTACTTCCTGTTCGCGGTGGTGCTGCCGACCATCCGCGGCGGCGCCAAGGCGCCAGCCAAGCCGTGGGAAGGCGCCGAAGGCCTGGAGTGGACCGTGCCGAGCCCGGCGCCGTTCCACACCTTCGAGAATCCGCCACTGGTGAAATGATCATGGCCGATCCGCGCAAGCCGAATAACCTGAAAACCGCGCTGTTGCTGGGCGGCCTGGCGCTGTTCTTCTTCGTCAGCGTGTTCGTCAAGTTCACGCTGCTGAGCTGAGGCCGCCATGAACAGCAAGCTATTGCGCCTCAATCGGACCACGCTCGGCAAGCTGGTCGTGGTGGCGGTCGCGATGTTCGGCTTTGGCTACGCGCTGGTGCCGGTGTACCGCCAGATCTGCGAGGTGCTCGGCATCAATGTGCTGACCCAGAAGGGCGAGTTCGTGGCGGCGCCAAGCAATACCCAGGTCGACAAGTCGCGCACCATCACGATCGAGCTCGATGGCAATTCACAGGGACCGTGGCGCTTCCGGCCGACCACACGCAGCATCGATGTGCATCCGGGCGAGCTGGCCACTGTCATGTACGAGGTGGTCAATACCCAGGGCAGGGCGGTCAAGGCGCAGGCAATTCCAAGCTATGCGCCGCAGTCGGCCACGCCGCATTTCATGAAGGTGGAGTGCTTCTGCTTCCAGGAGCAGACGCTTGCCGCGAACGAGGCGCGCCAGATGCCGGTGGTGTTCTTCATCGATCCCAAGCTGCCGCGCGAGGTGAAGAACATCACGCTGTCGTATACCTTCTTCGAGATCGGCGGGGCGTTCAAGGCGGCAGCGACCCCTGCGCCGGCGAAAAATGGATAAGCCGCATCAACGCAAGGCGAGTTTCCTCGCCACGATGAAGGCGGTGGCCTGGTCCTTCTTCGGGGTCCGCAAGCGCAAGGATTACGAGAGCGATGCCGCCAACCTGAACCCGGTGCATGTAATTATCGCTGGGCTGATCGGGGTCGCGATTTTTATCGGACTGATCATGCTGGCGGTGCGCTTCGCAGTGTCGACAACCTAGTTACACTTAGCACGTCGTCCCCGCGAAGGCGGGGGCCCAAGTTCCGCCAGTACGACGCAACAATCATAAGAATCGCCAAGGAGATAAAGATGAGTTCGTCACCAGCAACGTCGGCGCCAATCGCTGCGCCGCGCACCGCGCCTTACTACTATGTCCCCGGCCCATCGCGCTGGCCGCTGCTGGCCGGTATCTCGATGCTGGTGACGATGGCCGGCGCATCCGGCTGGGTCAACAGCATGTCGTGGGCGCCGGCGGTGTGCCTGGCCGGCATCGTGGCCATGCTGGTGGTGCTGTATTTCTGGTTCGGTGACGCGATCAAGGAATCCGAATCCGGCCTGTACGGCAAGCGCATCGACCTGTCGTTCCGCTGGTCGATGAGTTGGTTCATCTTTTCCGAGGTGATGTTCTTCGGCGCGTTCTTTGGGGCGCTGTTCTATGCGCGCGTGATCAGCATGCCGTGGCTGGCCGACCTCGATCACCAGATCCTGTGGCCGGATTTCTCGGCGCAGTGGGGCAATACCGGGCCGGCCGAGATCGTCGACGGTTTCCGCACCATGGGGCCGTTCCCGATACCGACCATCAATACCGCGCTGTTGCTCACTTCAGGCGTGACCTTGACCATCTCCCACCACGCGCTGCGCGCGGGGCATCGCGCCCATACCGCGTTCTGGCTGGCGGCGACCATCCTGCTCGGCGCCGTGTTCATGGGTTTCCAGGTGTATGAATACATGCATGCTTACCAGGACCTGAACCTCAAACTGACCTCGGGCATTTATGGGTCGACGTTCTTCATGCTGACCGGATTCCACGGCTTTCACGTGACGATGGGGGCGATCATGTTGTCCGTGATCCTGTATCGTGTGATGAAAGGGCACTTCACGGCCGATCATCATTTCGGATTTGAGGGCGCCGCGTGGTATTGGCACTTCGTCGACGTCGTATGGCTCGGTTTGTATGTAGTCGTCTATTGGCTGTAGGGTTGGCGGCTACGCCGCCGACGCGTCCAACCAACGCTTGATTGGCTGATCATGTTCGCCTGAACGCGTCGGCGGCGAAGCCGCCAACCCTACGACACAGTGAGCGCATAGGATCATCGCAAGCCCGTCGGCGCAATCCACCCCATCTGATGCGCCGCTAATAAACACAGAAACAACACGATCGACAACCCCACCCGCATCGCCAGCGCATTGACGGTGCGGTTGCTGCGCCCCTTGTCGCGCATCATGAAGAACAAGGCCACGCCGAGGCTGGCCAGGATCAGGACGAAGGCGATGGCGACAAAGATTTTCATGATTGGCCTGCGAAAGGTTGAGGCTTCATTGTAATGCGCTTCGCCTTCCGTTTTCGCCCCATCGTTTTCGCCGCCGCGCTGATCGTGGCCATCATCGGCATCCTGCTCGGCAACTGGCAGCAGGGCAGGGCCGCCTACAAAACCGAGCTGCAGGCGCGCCAGCTTGCACGCGCTGCCGCGCCGCCGCTCGACCTCACACCCGCTACACAGCCGAATCCGGACCTGGAATTTCGCGCCGTGCGCCTGCAGGGCGAATTCGTCGCGACCTGGCCGGTGTTCCTGGCCAACCGCCCGATGGGCACCCAGTCCGGGTTCTATCTCGCAATGCCGTTTAGAATAGCGGGTTCGGACATGCACGTACTGGTGCTGCGCGGCTGGTTGCCGCGACCTGCCGGCGCCGAATATGGCAAGCTGCCCGCATTCGCCACGCCACCTGGCCCGCTGGTGCTCAAGGGCAGGATTGTATTGAGCGCCGGCCAGGTGATGGAGCTGGGCGATCAGCCGCCATTGACGCCCGGCGCGCTGGTGCAGAACCTGACGCCCGCGGCGCTGGCCCAGGCCAGCGGCCTCAAGATGCAGCCGTTCCTGGTGCAGCAGACCCAGGCCGCCGGCCGGCGCGATGCGCTGGCGCGCGACTGGCCGGTGCCTTCCGCGGGCATCGACAAACATCGCGGCTACGCCTTCCAGTGGTATGCACTGGCGGCGCTGGCCCTCCTTTTTTATGTGATAACGGGATTTCGACGTGGCTCAAGAGAACATCGCTGACTCCAGCAACCCCAACCCTGCGCGCCGTCGCGGCCGCGTAAAACTGTTCGTGGTGCTCCTGATCTGCGCGGCGCCGCTGATCGCCTCGTATCTGACCTTCTATGTGGTCAAGCCGGACGGCCGCACCAACTACGGCACCATCCTCGACGCGCGCACGCTGCCGGTCCCCGAGATGGCCACCACCACGCTCGACGGCAAACCGCGCACGCTGGCCGACCTGAAGGGCAAGTGGGTGATGGTGCGCGTCGGCGGCGGCCAGTGCGAGGACGAGTGCCAGCGCCAGCTGTACGCAATGCGCCAGTGGCGCACCATGCAGGGCAAGAATATGGAGCGCATGGAGCGGGTCTGGCTGATTACCGACCAGGAGCCGCTCGATACCGTGCTCATGCGCGAGTACGACGGCATGGAGCTGCTGCGTGCGCCTGCCGCGACGGTGGCGCAATGGCTGCCGGTCGCGCCCGGCCAGAAGATGGGCGACCACATCTACCTGATCGACCCGCTCGGCAACCTGATGATGCGTTTCCCGTACCAGCCAGAACCTGGCCGCGTCTACAAGGATCTCGCCAAGCTGCTCAAGGCCTCGGCCATCGGCTGAACCGCCGCGCCCCGCAATCGTTAAAAGAATCGCATGGATCTGTCTTCACTGCTTCACCTGCTCTTCATGGGCGTACTGGTCGCCAGCCTGCCGCTCTCGATCGTCTGGATGTCGACCGACCCGAACAAATACCGCAAGCTGGTCTGGGTAATGGTCTTTCTGACCTTCGACCTGATCGTGTTCGGCGGCTTTACGCGCCTGACCGATTCCGGTCTCGGCTGCCCTGACTGGCCGGGCTGCTACGGCGAAGCCAATCCCTTCCTGGCGCACGAACACATTGCCGCCGCCGAAGCGGCCATGCCGACCGGCCCGGTGACGGTGGCCAAGGCCTGGATCGAGATGATCCACCGCTACCTGGCGATGGGTATCGGCGCCCTGATCCTGGCGCTGCTGTTCACCTCGGTCAAGCAATGGCGCCGCACGCACAACCAGGTGTTCCAGCCGGCCATGCCGATCGCCTTGCTGGTCTCGGTGCTGGTGCAGGGCGCGTTCGGCGCCTGGACCGTCACCCTCAAGCTGCAGCCGGTCATTGTCACCATCCACCTGCTGCTGGGCATGATGCTGCTGGCGATGCTGGTGTGGATGGGCTGCCGCGAAGACTATCTGCTCAAGCCTCCGGTCATTGCACGCGGCCTGGAGATCGTGCGCCGCCTGCGCGGCTTGCGCGTGCTGTCGCTTCTGGCGGCCGTGGTCGTGGTCGCCCAGATCGCCCTCGGCGGGTGGGTAAGCACTAACTATGCAACCATGGCTTGCGACACCTTCCCGCTGTGCCAGGGCGCGCTGGTGCCTGAGCTGGACTTCGAGCACGGCTTTCACCTGTGGCGCGAGCTGGGCAAGACGATGGAAGGGCACTACCTGCCATTCTCGGCCCTGGTGGCAATCCACTGGGTCCACCGCGCCTTCGCGCTGGCGGTGGTGCTGGTAGTCGGCCTGACGGTGTGGCGCGCCTGGCGCCTGCCGCAGATCGGCAAGACCGCGCGCCTGCTGGCGCTGGTCGTGTTCGTGCAACTGCTGACCGGCATCGCCACCGTGTATTTCGACTTTCCGTTGGCGATCGCGGTGATGCATAACGCCGGGGCGGCCCTGCTTGTCATGTTGGTAACCATGCTAAACTACCGGGTGAAGTTTCACCTCGACGTGGCCCGCGCTGCCCCAGCGCCCGCTGTTGCCACGCCCGCAAACACCCTTCGATGACAACCCAGACCGCCATCCACAAGACCCCGAGCCGGTTCTCGCAATACTGGACCCTGACCAAGCCGCGCGTGACGCAGCTGGCGGTGTTCTGCGCCGTGATCGGGATGTTCCTCGCCACCGACGGCTTCCCCGGATGGCAAACCTTGGTCGCCGGCACGGCCGGCATCTGGCTGCTGGCCGCCGCCGCCTTCGCGGTGAACTGCCTGGTCGAGGCCGAGGTCGACGCGCGCATGGCGCGTACGGCGCGCCGCGCCACCGCCTCCGGCGAAATCAGTTTCGCCCAGACGGTGGTGTTTTCGCTGCTGCTGGGCGGCGCCGGCATGACCATCCTGTACCAGCTGGTCAATCCGCTGACCATGTGGCTGACCTTTGTCACCTTCGTCGGATATGCCTTCATCTATACCATGCTGCTCAAGCCGAATACGTCGCAGAACATCGTGATCGGCGGCTTGTCGGGTGCGATGCCGCCGGCGCTGGGCTGGGCCGCGGTAGCGAACGAGGTGCCGATGCAAGCCTGGCTGCTGGTGCTGATCATCTTCATGTGGACCCCGCCGCATTTCTGGGTGCTGGCCATGTACCGCCGCGACGACTACGCCCGTTCGGGCCTGCCGATGTTGCCGGTCACCCACGGCATGAAGTTCACTGGCCTGCAGGTGTGGCTGTACACGATCGGCCTGGCCGCGACCACCTTGCTGCCGTTCGCGGTCGGCATGAGCGGCCTGATCTACCTGGCGGCAGCGGTCCCGCTCAACGCCATCTTCCTGCGCTACTCGTGGCGCGTGCACCGCAACTACAGCGACATGTTGGCGCGCAAGACCTTTACCTGGTCGATCATCTACCTGTCGCTGCTGTTCGCGGCGCTGCTGGTCGACCACTACTTCAAGTTCTGACCTGACGGGGGTGACATGAAACGTGTGCTGACGGTGTTGGGTTTCTCTGCCATGGCGCTGTTCGCGGCCGGCTGCGACAAGCTGGGCGACAAGCCACCCGCTTTCCACAACACCGATGTCACCGGCGTCGACTACGCCAAGGGCTTCGCGCTGACGGACCACACCGGCAAGCCGCGCACGCTGGAAGACTACCGCGGCAAGGTGGTGGTGATCTTCTTCGGCTACACCCAGTGCCCGGACGTGTGCCCGACCACGATGGCCGAAATGGCCGCCGTGATGAAGGAACTGGGCCCGGCGGCCAGCGACGTGCAGGTGCTGTTCATCACCGTCGACCCCGAGCGCGATACGCAGGAATTGCTGTCGCACTACGTGCCGGCGTTCGATCCGCGCTTTGTCGGCCTGTACGGCGACGCCGCCGCAACCGCCAAGGTCGCCAAGGATTTCAGGGTGTTCTATGCCAAGGTGCCGGGGAGCGACCCGGGCAGCTATACGGTGGATCACACCGCGGGCAGCTTCGTGTTCGACAAGCAGGGCCATCTGCGCCTGTTCGTGCGCCACGGCCAGGGCCCGGCACTGCTCGCCCACGACTTGCGCCAACTGCTGAAATGATTGCCGCCGCGCGGCTCATGGCTGCCTGCGTGTTCGCCATTGTCCTGGCGGCGCCGGCCCAGGCGGCCGATGTGCAGGCCGCGATCGACCGGGCCTTGCCAGTGGCGCGTGAAGCCTACGCCTACCTCCATACCAATCCCGAGCTCGGCCACAAGGAAGTGCTGGCGCAGCGCTTTCTCACGGATAAGCTGAAGGCACTCGGATTCACCGAGTTCGCAACCTCGCCCTCGGCGCCCACGGCGGTCATCGCGGTTTTCGATACCGGCCGCCCGGGGCGCACGATCGCGCTGCGCGCCGACATGGATGCGCGTCCGCTGGCCGGCAATGCGTCGGAGCCGGCGTCGCACAGCCCACGCTCGGCCATCCCGGGCGTGATGCATACTTGCGGCCACGATGTGCACGCCTCGATCCTGCTGGCCACGGCCGCCCTGGTGCGGGCGAACCCCGAACGCTTCAGCGGCAAATTTGTGTTCCTGTTTCAGCCGGCCGAAGAAGTGGCCGGCGGCGCCGACGATATCGTGCGCGATGGGGTGTTGTCCCGACTGGGCGTCGAACGGATCTTTGCTTTGCACGCCGCCCCCGGCATGCCGGTCGGGACGATCGGTCTCACCTCGGGCGCGCTCCTCGCCGGCAGCAATTACTTCACGCTGACCTTGAGCGGGAAGGGCTCGCATGCGGCCGCGCCGCAGGATGGCGGCGATGTGCTGCTGTCGGCCATGCGCGTTGCGCAAGAGCTGAGCTACGCGCCGGCACGCGGCATCGACATCGCCAGCCGGCCAGTGGTTATCTCGATCACCAAGTTCGCCGCCGATTCGGGCGCAATGAACGTGCTGCCCGACGCCGTCGAGATCAAGGGCACGATCCGCGCCTTCGAAGATGTCGTCAAGGGTGCGCCCGGCACACCGCCGCTCGGCCAACTGCTGGGCGAGCGCATCGACAAACTGAGCGCGGCGTACGGCCTGCGCGCGACCTGGGAGGTGCGACCGGCATCACCGCCAACCACCAATGATGCGGCGCTGTACGACAAGCTGCTGCCGATGCTGGGCGTGCATTTCTCGGGCCACGTGCAGACCGGTGAATCGCGCAGCATGTTCTCGGAAGACTTCGCCTATTACACGCCGCTGATGCCGGCGCTGTACGCGTCATTGGGTGTGAGCAGGGATGGCCTGGGCAACGGCGGCTTGCACACGGCCGACTTCACGGTCCATCCCGACGCCCTGCGCACGGGCATCGAACTGATGACGCGCTTCGCCGAATTCGGCACGGCGAACGCCATCACCTGGCGCTGACCTGCGACCCGCGCCAACTGCTATGATGATGTAAACACATTTTTTGACAGGACGGCATGGAACAGCGACCAGGACGCAACTACACCCGCATCGCGATCGTCGTCCTGCTGACGCTGGGCTGCCTCTACGTTCTGCGTCCCTTCCTGCCGGCGATCCTGTTCGCCGCCGCCGTCGCGATTTCCACCTGGCCGCTCTACCTGCGCCTGCTGGACAAGCTGCATAGCCAGCGCACGATCGCGGCGCTGACCATGACGCTCACGCTGACGCTGCTGTTCATCATCCCGCTGTCAATGGTCGCCTGGAACCTGGCCGACGACGTGGCGCGCGGTTTCGGCGAGCTGCGATTGCTGATCGAACACCGCGAACTGGCGCCGCCGGCTTGGCTCGCCAATCTTCCCCTGATCGGCCCCACTGTGGTCGATTACCTGAACGACCTGATCGCCAGCCGGGAACAGATGCTGGCGCTGGCCCAGCGCATGCTGGAGCCGGCGCGTCACTGGCTGGTGGCGGGCGGCATCATGCTCGGCACCGGCGTCGTGCAGATGAGCCTGGCGGCATTCGTGAGCTTCTTCCTGTACCGCGACGGCAATGCGCTGCTGTCGGTGATCGCGGTATCGATGCGCAAGGTGATGGGCGAGGGCGCCGAGTCGATCCAGGCCACCGTCAGCCAGACCGTGCGCGGCGTGATGTACGGCCTGCTCGGCACCGCGCTGGCGCAGGCGCTGGTGGCGGCGATCGGCTTCGCGATTGCCGGCGTGCCGGCCGTGCCGCTGCTGTCGGTGCTGGTGTTCCTGACTTCCCTGATCCCGCTCGGCCCGCCGCTGGTATGGGGCGGCGCCACGCTGTGGCTGTTCGCCCATGGCGAGACCGGCTGGGCGATCTTCATGGCGATCTGGGGCACGGTCCTGATCAGCGGCGTCGACAATGTGGTGCGGCCGATGCTGATCAGCCGGGGCAGCAGCCTGCCGTTCCTGCTGACGCTGCTCGGCGTGCTTGGCGGAGTGATTGCCTTCGGGTTCGTGGGGATGTTCATCGGGCCGGTGCTGCTGGCGGTGGGTTACTCCCTGATGAGCGAGTGGACCGGGACGGCGGATCCGATCGTCAAGCACGACGACGAGCACTCTGCCTGATTCCGGACGATTGCACGCAACCGTTCGTGTGGGATGCAAGGGCGATTCGACAGTAGAATCGACCCAGGGTGAGCAGTCACCAGCGTGACAAGACGCGCTCCACAATGAAAGGAAGTTCCATGAGTGACAAACGAGACGCCGCGATTGCAGAGTTGGCGTTCGAGCTTGGCAAGGTAACGCGACGCGCAGTCGACAACGCGAACGGCAAGATCGACCCGGTCGAGCTGACCAGGATGGCGAATCACCTGCTCGAAGCAGGGCACGAGAAGGTCGCCGGCGATTTGCTGATGGTGTTCGTTGCCGCGTTCGAAGAGGGCGATCCTCCTGAGCGACGTGCCGATCCGGAAAATCGCTAGAGAATGATCGCTTCCGTTACCGGTTAGTAGCGGAAGCGATCATCCCTGGCCAGTCCAATCACGCCGACAGTATGTCGATATCGTTCGTCGACGCGAGGATGCGAACGTGGTGGACACTCGGCTCAGCAGCCAGATACGCTTGCATACCCGTCATGAACACATCGTGGTCGTCGCTCGCTTCAAACCCTTGATGGTCCTCGAGCGATTGCCAGCGCACGATCAGGTTGAAATGCGACGGGTTCTCGACTTCCTGCATCAGCACATGTCCGTGATAACCCGTTGCGCGCGCAAGCAGGTGAGTGACTTCACGAAACGCGCGCTGGAACGCATCGCGCTGGCCGGCTTTTACCGGGAATAATGCGATTTCATGGATCATGACGATTCTCCCGAGCGCGTCGTGCCTTGACCATCTGGCCCCGCCGATGGAATGACTTCGATCGCGATTTTGCCACGTAGTCCGTTATCCCTGCTTTCGAGGCGAGTGTGAGCAAGAGGAATATCGGCCAGTGAATACGTTGCCCCGACATGCGGCCGCAGTTGACCACGTTCGACCAGCGCGCCCAATTCATCGAGCTTGCCGCGATTCTGTCTGGTGAACACGAAGTGATAACTTGCGTTCTTGCCCCAGGCCTGGATCAGGTTTTGTGGCTTGGCGATATCCACGATCGAGACGAGCCGGCCGAGTTGGGCGAGCGCATCGGGACTGCGCGAAAGCGTATCCCCACCGATCGTATCGAACACCACATCGACGCCATGGCCTCCGGTCTCACGCAGGACCGCCTCGACATAGTCTTCCTTCTCGTAGTCGATGACGACATCGGCCCCCAGGCTGCGTGCGAATTCGAAATTGGCCGTCCTCACGGTCGTGATCACCCGCGCACCGATGGCCTTGGCCACCTGAATCGCCACGTGGCCGACGCCGCCTGCGCCGCCGTGCACCAGGATGCTTTCACCCACGCGCAGCCCGGCACGCACAACCAGCGCTTCCCATGCGGTGCCGCCTACAAGCGTCAAGCTGGCAGCTTCGAGATGGCTCAGCGAGGCAGGTTTTTTCGCGACGATGCTTTCGGCAGCAACATGGTATTCGGCGTAGCTCCCCTGGCCGTCGAAGATCTGGGGCGTGTACCAGACCTCGTCGCCCGGGACAAAGGCCGTCACGCCTGCGCCGACTTCTTCGACCACGCCAGACACATCATGTCCGGTAATGGCGGGGAGTGGCACCAGGTCAGGGTAGTCCCCGCGCCTTACCTGAAAGTCGAGAGGGTTGATGGAGGTGGCATGCACGCGGACGAGCACTTGGCCTGCGCCAGGCACTGGTTTCGGGACGTCACGAAGTTCAAATGCGTCCGGACCGCCAAAGGTGTTGAGTACGATAGCTTTCATGATTTCCTCACTTCGTTAAAAAGGGATATCGGGATTTTTCGATACGATGAGACAAAAAAATTTACAGATCTTTGCCGATAAGTTCGGCGAGGGCACTGATGGCTTCTTCGTTTCGCTTGTAATAGGTCCACTGGCCGATGCGCTGGACTTCAACCAAACCAGCCCTTTGCAATGTTGCAAGATAGTCAGAGACCGTCGACTGCGACAACCCGACACCCTCCTGGATACTGCTGACGCACACGCCAACCGTATGCACATCTCCCTCGTCTTGCGGAGGGAAGCTGTTCGCAGGATCCTTCAACCGTTTCAGGATATCGAGACGGGTACGGTTCGAGAGGGCTTTGAAGATGTCGAGTAAGTCCATGAACCTAGTATATCGGTATTTCCCGATAAGTCAATACATCGTGCAGAATTATTTTGAATGTGGTGATGTCAGCCAGCCCGGTCCGGCACGGCACGGTCGCAGCCGCCAAGTTTCCACACCAGCGTGTCCTGGTTCTTCTCGGCCAGCTTTACCTGCACGCCGTCCTTGACCGAGCGGGTGATCGTAACGATCTTGTCGAAATAGCTGTATTCGGCAGCCGTGCTGTCCTTGCTCTGCGCGTGCTTCACGTCGGCGCGACCGATCTGCAGCCTGAGGTTTTGCAGGATCATCGAGTCCGGCCATGCCGCGGACAGGTTCACCACGCGTGTGGCGTTCTTGCTGGCGTTTTCGGGAGGGAGCCGGTCGCAGGCATGCGTTGCCTGTGACAAGCCGGCCAACACTACACATGTTGATGCAAGTATCCGCTTGATCATGGTCGACTCAAATAGTTCGTTAAGGAAACATTCGCCTATTGAACCACACTTGCAACGATAAGTCAGCGCACCAGCAGCAACTGCTCTACATTGATCGGCTTGGTCAGGTGATGATCGAACCCGGCTTCGAGCGCCACGCGGCGATCAGGGAGGGCGACGAGTCGATCCAGGCCACCGTGAGCCAGACCGTGCGTGGCGTGATGTATGGCTTGCTCGGTACGGCGCTGGTCCAGGCGCTGGCGCTGTTGGCCGTAGGGGCATCCCTGATGAGAGAGTGGACCGGAACCGCCGATCCGATCGTCAGGCACGACGAGGAACAGTCGGCTTGAGACGGCGCGTAGTGCTTACTCGTCTTCTATCTCGAACTTGAATTTGCCCGGCGGAATAAATCCGGCCAAGGCCCACAGAAGTATGACGATGGTGGCGATCACGAACAGGATACCACCCGTCCGGTCGCTGTTTCCATAAGGGATGGCGCTCCCAACCAATATGACGAGCATCACGATCCAGACCACTGCGCCCAAGATCAAGCGCGTGAAGAAGCGCGCGATACAGGTACCCAGAGGATAGCGTAGCGGGACGTCGGCGGATCTGTCGCCCGGCAGGGGCTGCATCTTGTCGGTCATCGGGCGCGGACACATGCTGAGGTGAGGCTCTGCTTGATCATGATCGCTCGAATAGTTCGTTAAGGAAACATTTTCCCATTAAACCATACTTGCGCCGATTAGTCAGCGCACCAGCAGCAACTGCAACTGCTCCACATTGATCGGCTTGGTCAGGTGATGATCGAAGCCGGCTTCGAGCGCCAGGCGGCGATCCTTCTCCTGTCCCCAGCCGGTCGCGGCGATCAGCATGATGCTCTCGCACGGCGGTGTGGCGCGCAGGCGACGCGCCAGTTCGTAACCGTTGAAATCCGGTAGCCCGATATCGAGCAGGGCGACGTCGGGGCAGAACGCTGGCGCCAGCGCCAGCGCGCTGGTGGCGGTATGCGCGAGCTGGGTGGTGCAGCCGAACAGCTCCAGCATGGTCGCCATGGTTTCGGCCGCATCGATATTGTCGTCCACCACCAGCACCCGCAGCGCCGTGCGGGTGCTGCCCGGCGCCGGCGCGTCTTCATCCGGCGCGCAGCCGGCCACCAGCGGCAGCCTGAGCGTGAACTGGCTGCCGCGCCCCGGCCCGTCGCTCTCGACCAGGATCTCGCCGCCATGCAGGTCGACAATGCCGCGCGCCAGCGCCAGGCCAATGCCAAGCCCACCGCGGGCGCGCGTCAATGCCGGCTCGAGCTGGGAAAACATCTCGAACACGGTGGCCAGCGCGTGGACCGGGATGCCGATGCCGTTGTCGCGCACGCGCAGCTCGGCGTGGTCGCCGGCGCAAGCCAGTTCGACGTCGATCAGGCCGCCGTCCGGCGTGTACTTGGCGGCATTGCCCAACAAGTTGATGACCACCTGCGCCAGGCGCGTAGCGTCGCCGTCGACCACCAGCGGGGCGTCGGAGATCTCCAGGCGCAGCGTGTGGCGCGCCGCCGCCATGGTGGGGGCCATGTCCTGGGCCGCGCCCCGCACCAGCGCGCCAAGCTCGATTGGCGCACGGCGCAGCTGCATCCGGTTCTGGGTAATGCGCGAGATTTCCATCAGGTCGTCCACCAGCCGCGTCAGATGGCGCAGCTGGCGATCAAAAGCCTGCATCAGGCGCGCATCGCTGTCGCTGCCGTACTTGAGCTGGAAGACATCGAGCGCGCTGCGCATCGGCGCCAGCGGATTGCGCAGCTCGTGTGACAGTGTGGCCAGGAATTCGTCCTTGCGGCGGTCGGCCGCCGACAGCTGGGCATTCAGGGCTTGCAGCTGCACGTCGGCTGCGCGGCGCGCTTCCAGCGCTTCCTCGGCGGTCCGGCGCGCATCCACCAGTGCGTGTTCGTAGGCATGGCGTTCGGCCGACTTGAACAGAGCCCAATGATCGATTGCAGCGCCAGCGCCATCACGCCGGCGCACGATATTGACCAGCACCGGCAGCCGCGCGCCGCCGTTCGCCACCAGCTCGACCTGGACTTCGTGCACCTCGCCCTCGAGCTGCAACAGCGGCTCGCAGCAGGTGTGGTGAAACAGGCGGGCGCCGACCGTCAGCAGTTCGGACATGCGCTTGTGGCCGGCCAGCGCGCCCGCTTCCTGGCCCAGCCAGACGTGCACGATGGCGTTGGCGCACACGATCATGCCACGCGCATCGGTGACCAGCAATCCGCACGCTGCCTGCTCGAACAGAAGGTCGGAAGCGGGCAGGGCGACATTCATCGTGGTCTAGCGCAGGGTCTGCGCGAGGAAGACGTCGATCGCGCGCGAACTCGCGGTCGGCGCACTCATGTGTGGGCAATGGCCGACATTCTCGACCAGCACCAGGCTGCTATTGGCCAGCGCGTGATGCAGCCACTCGCCGACCCGGCGCGGCGCGATCAGGTCGTCGGTGCACTGCAGGATCAGGGCCGGCACGCTCGACCGGGTCACGTCTGGCCGGTGGTCGGACAGGAAAGTGACACAGGCGAAGTGGCGCGCGATCTCGGGATCGTTGCGGCAGAAGCTGTTGGTCAGCTCTTCGCGCAGATCGGGCCGGTTGGGCGCGCCCATGATGGCCGGCGCCAGGCTTTGCGACCACACCAGGTGATTGTCTTCCATGGTGTTGAGCAGCTCGTGGATATCGCTGCGGCTGAAGCCGCCTACATATTCACCGTCGTTGATATAGCAGGGCGAAGGGCCGACCATGACCTGGGCCACGAAGCGTTCGGGCGCGGCAATGGTGGCCAGCATGCCGATCATGGCGCCGACCGAGTGGCCAATAAAAATCACCGGTCCGGTCGCGAACTCGTCGACGATTTCGAGCAGGTCGTCGGCATGGCCGTGCAGGGATGCGTAGCGGGCGCGGTCGTAGGCGGACAAATCGGAACCGCCACAGCCGGTCAGGTCGTAGGTGATGATGCGGTAGCGTTCCTCGAAGGCCGGCACCAGGAAGCGCCACATGGTCTGGTCGCAGCCGAAGCCATGGGTGAATACCATGGTGGCGGCGCCCTGGCCCGTGATATGGACGTTGTTGCGATGCTTGGACATTCAATGCCTAATAATGGTTCTTATGCACACATGCATTAAAAGTAACACTATTCAGCAGTAAAGTCAGTAATGTCAGCAATCAATTTGTAGGTGGCAACACACGGCAGGATATGCCAAGAACGGGGCAAACCAGGGTCAGTCGCGGTCTTCGTTCTCTCCAGCCCGGGTCAATTGCGGAATGACTTTGACCAGCAGGATGCGTGGACCGTTCATTTTTTTGACGACCACATCGAACTGCGGGAACTCGATGCGCTGGCCCTGCTTGGGAATGTCGCCCAGCTTGGCCATCAGCAGGCCGCCGACCGATTCCACGTCGTCCAGCCCCATCTGCTCGTTGTCGATGTCGATCCCGAGCAGGCGCTCGAGCGAGAAGATCGGCAGGCTGGCCTTGCCCATCCAGGTGCCGTCGGCCTGTTTTAGCCAGTCGTTTTCGTTCATCCGGAACTCGTCGCGGATCTCGCCCACCATCGCCCCCAGCAGGTTGTCCAGCGTGACGAAGCCGACCGGGCGCTTGCCCTTCTCTCCGATCAGGGCGAAATGCGGCGCGCCGCTGCGGAAGCGCCGGAAGATGTCCTGGGCCGGGGTGCGCGCCGAGATCGACTCGACCGGGCGCAGGAACTGGGTCAGATCCGTGACCGGACGCCCCGACTGAAGGGCGAAGTACAAGTCTTTCAAATGGATGATGCCGAGTACTTCTTCGCCATCGGTATCGAAATAGGGATAGCGCGAAAACCGGTTGCGGCGCACGGTTTCCAGGTTTTCCTCGAGCGAGCGGTTGGCGTACAGGCCGCTGACCTCGTTGATCGGCCGCATCAGCTCGGATACCGCCAGCTGGCTGAAGTCGAGCGACTGGGCCAGGATGGCGCGGTCGTCATGGCTGAATTTCTCGCCCGGCGTGGTGGTATTGGTATTGGTGCGCAGGATGAGCTTGAGCTCGTCGAGCGAGTAATGGGTGTCGTGGCCGCCGGCGCCGGCCAGGCCTGCCATGCGCAGCACCGTGTTGGCGCTGGCGTTGAGCACATAAATGGCCGGGTACATCGCCCAGTAGAAGGCGTACAGCGGCATGGCGCACCACAGCGCCACAGCTTCCGGCAGCCGGATCGCCAGCGATTTCGGCGCCAGTTCGCCGACCACGATGTGCAGGAAGGAGATGACCGAGAACGCCACCACAAACGAGACGCCGTGGATCAGTTCTTCGGAGGTCACGCCGAGCAGGGCGAATACCGGCTCGAGCAGGCTGGCAAAGGCCGGTTCACCGACCCAGCCCAGGCCCAGCGAGGCCAGGGTGATGCCCAGCTGGCAGGCCGACAGGTAGGCGTCGAGCTGGCCGTGGACCTTGGACAGGATGCGTCCGCGCAGGCCGGTGGTCTTGGCGATCGCGCGCACGCGGGTCTTGCGTAGCGTCACGATACTGAACTCGGCCGCCACGAAGAAGCCGTTCAGCGCGACCAGGAAGAACGCGAGAACGACAAATAAAATGTTTTCCATACAGGTTTGTATTAACAAAAGGCAAAGCCAGGGGCCATTGTACAACCCATTGGCAGCGTTATCCGTCCGCCAAGGCCGCCTTGTGCACGGCGGCCAGGATGGCTTCGACCGCAGGGTGCTTGATCTTGCGTTCGTTCGAGATCGCGTAGAAGTGTTCGCGCACCTCGGGCACCCGGCCCACCAGTTCGGCGCCGAGCTGGACCTTGATGTCGGCGGCCGGCGCCGCCGGCGTGAAGAACAGGCCCAGTCCGCGCCGCCCGAAGGTATTCAACAGGGCGTTGTCCTCGAATTCGCCGACCACGTCGGGCCGGATCGCATGGCGCTCGAACCAGTCGTCGATCTTGCCGCGCAGGGCGTTGTTGCGGGTGGGGAGCAGGATCGGGGCATTGTGCAGCGAGGCGGGGAAATCCTTGCGGTACTGGCGCGCCAGCTGGGGCGCGCCGACCACGTACATTTCATTCTCGGACAGCAGGTGGCTGAACACGCGCAGCGTGGTCCCGGTGGGCACCGCGCGGTCGGTCAGCACCACGTCGAGCTTGTGCAGGGCCAGGTCGGCCAAGAGCGCCTCGTACTGGTCTTCGTGGCACACCAGGCGCACCGGGATGGCGAGCTGGGTGGTGACTTCGAGCAGCTGGTAGGCAGTGAACTTGGGCAGCGAATCCGAGATGCCGACCGCGAGCCGGATGCGCGTGCTGTCCGACGCGTCGAGCGCCTCCTGCATCTGCTCGCCCAGCAAAAAGATCTGGTCGGCATACGATAGCGCCAGCCGGCCCGCCTCGGTCAGCGCCAGGCGCCGGCCCTGTTGCGTGAACAGTGCTTTACCGAACGCCTGCTCAAGCAGGGTAAGCTGTGTACTGACGGTCTGGATCGCCAAACCAAGACGTTCGGCGGCGCGCGTGATGCTGCCTTCCTTGGCGACTACCCAGAAATAGTAGAGATGACGAAAATTCGGGAGTGCATGGTTCATGTCTTCTGTTTTTCGGAAGTAATATTTCGATTATCTTCGCTTTTTCAATAAGCCGGCAAACTTTACAATGCAATCCGTCAACAACGTTGACGTACAACTTCAATAAGAGAGGGAAAACCAATGAAGTACTTTACCTGGTCATTCATCGTGACCGCAGTCTGCCTGGCGCTGGCCGCCTGGTGGGGCTACGAGCATAACGGCATGTCCGGCCTGGTCACCGCGCTGGGCGTGGCGGCGATCCTGGCCGTGATGGAAGTCTCGCTGTCGTTCGACAACGCCGTGGTCAACGCCTCGGTGCTCAAGAACTGGGACGAGTTCTGGATCAAGCTGTTCCTGGGCATCGGCATCATCATCGCCGTGTTCGGCATGCGACTGGTGTTCCCGCTGGTGATCGTGGCCGTGGCTGCGGACCTGGGCGCCGTGGAAGTGTGGAACCTGGCGCTGTCGGATCCAAAAGCGTTCTCGACCCACCTGACCAACCACCACGCTGAAGTGGCGGCATTCGGCGGCATGTTCCTGCTGCTGGTGTTCCTCAACTTCATGCTCGACGACGAGAAAGAAACCCACTGGCTGGGCAATATCGAAGCGAAGATCGGCGCACTGGGCAAGGTCTCGTCGATCGCCGTGATGATCGCGATTGCCGCGCTGCTGTTCAGCATGACCTACGTTGACGAAGCGCAGAAGATGGTTGTTCTGATCGCCGGTATGTGGGGCATCCTGGTCTACGTTGGTGTCGATATGCTCAGCAGCATGCTGGAAAAGAGCGAATCGGATGGCGGCGACGTGGGCGATATGGTCAAGAAGGGCGGTATCGGCGGCTTCCTGTACCTGGAAGTGCTGGATGCATCGTTCTCGTTCGACGGCGTGATCGGCGCGTTCGCGATCACCAGCGACGTCGTGATCATCATGCTGGGCCTGGCAATCGGCGCGATGTTCGTGCGTTCGATGACCGTGTTCCTGGTGCGCAAGGGCACGCTGGATGAATACGTCTACCTGGAGCACGGCGCGCACTACGCGATCGGCATCCTGGCCGTGATCATGCTGGCGAGTATGAAGTGGCACGTGCCTGAGCTGATCACCGGCGGTGTGGGCGTGGCCTTCATCCTGGCTTCGCTGTGGAGCTCGCTGCAGTACAAGAAGAAGCACGCTGCGCTGGAAGGCGGCGTGTAATTGACCGCGCCGCTCCATCTGCATCGTGGAGCGGCGTAGGGTTGGCGGCTATGCCGCCGACGCGGTGATGGTTGGCAGCCAGATCATCCGGCACGACATCGGAGCCGATAACCATCACCGCGTCGGCGGCGAACCGCGGGGCCGCCGAGGCCAACCCTACGCAAAGTCGTAGCACGTAATACAGAATCCGCGGCGAGCGGCAGAACACCAGCTCGCTGCGTTTGCAACCCGGTGTTCATTAATTAGGAGAGTCTCATCATGGCAATCAGTCTGCAAAAAGGCGGTAACGTCAACCTGTCGAAAGAAGCACCAGGCCTGACTTCGCTGAAAGTCGCCCTCGGCTGGGATATCCGCGCCACCGATGGCGCCGCCTTCGACCTCGACGGCGCAGTGTTCCTGCTCAATTCGTCCGGCAAGGTGCGTTCGGACGGCGACTTCATCTTCTACAACAACCTGAAATCGGCCGACGGCTCGATCGTCCACTCGGGCGACAACACCACCGGCGCCGGCGACGGCGACGACGAATTCGTCACCATCGACCTGACCAAGGTGCCGGCCGATGTCGACAAGGTGGTGCTGGGCGTGACCATCCACGACGCGGAAACCCGCCGCCAGAATTTCGGCATGGTCGGCAAGGCCTTCATCCGCTGCGTCAACAACGCGACCAACCAGGAAGTGGCGCGCTACGACCTGTCCGAAGACGGCTCGACCGAAGCGGCGATGATCTTCGGTGAAATCTACCGTAATGGCGCCGACTGGAAATTCCGCGCGATCGGCCAGGGCTTTGCCGGCGGCCTGGGCCCACTGGCCCGCAACTATGGCGTGAACGTTTAATTTGGTAATGTAATGGCGGCCCATGGGGGCCGCCTCATTGAAAGGAAGCCAAATGCCAGTGTTTACCGTGACCGGGGATGTCGATCCCTTCCTGCATGTGTCGATGAAGCGGGGCGAGACCATCTATTGCGAATCCGACGCGATGGTGATGATGGAATCGACCCTCGACCTCAAGGGCAAGATGAAGGGTGGACTCGGTAGCGCGCTGATGCGCACCTTCGCCAACGGCGAGTCGTTCTTCCAGCAGCACATCGAGGCGACCCGCGGCGACGGCGACTGCCTGCTCTCGCCAACCCTGCCGGGTGCGATGCAGACCGTCGATGTCGGCCCCAACAACTACATCATCAGCGATGGCGCCTTTGTCGCGGCAACCTCGGGTGTGGACCTGAAAGTGCGTACCCAGAGCATCGGCAACGCGCTGTTCGCCAATAGCGGCGGCTTCTTCGTCACCGAGACGAGTGGCCAGGGCCAGGTGGTGGTGTCGGGCTTCGGTTCGATGTCGGTGCTCGATGTGGAGCCGGGCAAGGACGCGATCATCGACAACTCGCACGTGGTCTGCTGGGACAGCACGCTGCGCTACGAGATCTCGATCACGACCGGCACCAGCGGCGGCTTCCTGGGCAACCTGATCAACAGCCAGACCAGCGGCGAAGGCATGGTCCTGCGCTTCTCGGGTCGTGGCAAGGTCTATGTCTGTTCGCGTAACCGCACCGCATTCAAAGCCTGGATGCAGGCGCCCGCAAAATAAGGAGTACGGCAATGTCAGTGAATCTGCAAAAGGGACAGAAGATTTCCCTGGACAAGGAAGGCGGCGGCGGTCTGAGCCGCGTGACCATGGGCCTGGGTTGGGACGCGATCAAGTCGAAAGGCTTTTTCGGTTTCGGCGCCGGCAAATCCGAGGCGGTCGATCTCGACGCGTCGGTGGTGATGTTCGACGAATCGAACCGAGCGATCGATACGGTCTGGTTCCGCCAGCTCAAGAGCCGTGACGGCAGCGTCACCCACACGGGCGACAACCGCACCGGCGCGGGCGACGGCGACGACGAGCAGATCGAAGTCAACCTGGCCAATGTGCCGGCCAACGTCAAGGCGCTGGTGTTCACGGTGAACAGCTTCACCGGTCAGAACTTCTCCACCGTCGAGAACGCCTACTGCCGCCTGATCAATGCGGCCAACGGGCAGGAAGTGGCGCGTTTCAACCTGTCGGTGACGGGTTCGCACTCGGCCCAGATCATGGCCAAGCTGTATCGCCATGGCGGCGAGTGGAAGATGCATGCGATCGGCGAGAACGGCAATGGCCGGACCTTCGACGATCTGATGCCGCAGATTACGGTGCATCTGTAATCGACGGCGTTGGTCGACCATGAAAAACCGGGGCTGCGTGCCCCGGTTTTTTTATGGCCGACCGCTCAGAACTGACACACGCACAAGGCTAAGGTGCCGCCCGAATTACGCGTGCAGCATAAAAGTACTTTTCGCGTTGACAAGACATGCTTGTGTCGTTAGTGTATTAACCAACTAATACACTAATACGCGATGAGCTTACCCACTCCCCAACTATTCTCGATCGTCGCCGGCTCGGCCGAACCGATCTACCGGCAACTGGTCGACCAGGTCCGCCGGCTGGTGGCCGGCCGCCAGCTCGTGCCGGGCGATACGCTGCCATCCGTGCGCGAGGTCGCGCTGCAACTGGCCGTCAATCCGATGACCGTCTCGAAGGCCTACGGCCTGCTCGAGCTCGAAGGCGTGCTGGAACGCCGGCGCGGCATCGGCATGGTCGTTGCCGCGCACACCGGCAACACGGGCGACCCTGGCGACCGCGCCGCCCTGCTGCGGCCGACCCTGGAACGCGCCGCCCGCGAGGCGCGCGAACTCGAGCTCGATCCCGCCACCGTTCTCTCTCTTTTCACCCAGATCCTGAAGGAATCCGCATGACCGCTTCTCCCATCCTGATGCGCGGCGTCAGCAAGCGCTTCGACAGCAAGCCCATCCTCGATGGCCTCGACTGGGAAGTCGGGCAGGGCCAGGTGATCGGTCTGCTGGGACGCAATGGCGCCGGCAAGTCGACCCTGATGGAATGCCTGCTGGGC
>Ga0265798_10003566_pt1 | contig 22014 bp, 24 predicted proteins | sample P3T30metagenome_FD_192430 | JGI IMG/M metagenome (GOLD analysis project Ga0265798, IMG submission 192430) | Plant litter microbial communities from East Loma Ridge, Irvine, California - P3 T30 | ecosystem: Environmental > Terrestrial > Plant litter > Unclassified | place: USA: California... | reverse complement strand
GTCATGGCGGGCCCTTTCGTCAGAACAGGTCGATGTCGCCGCCGACCGGCGCGACCTTGAGGCGGCTGGCGTAGTCGAGCTCGCGCTTCGCCAGCGTGTCGTTATGGGTTTGCATCAGCTTCTTGACCAGCACCTTGCCGGTGCGCGGGAAGAAGTACACCTTGCGCGGGTAGATATCGTTCAGGTCTTCGGCCAGCACCGGGATGCGCTCGGTCTTCAGGAAGTTCATCACGAAGGCCGCGTTGCGCTCGCCGACATTCATGGCCGAGAAGCCGCGCAGCACGGCGCCGCCGCCGAACACCTTCGCTTCGAGGTGCTCGCGGCGCGCGCCCGCTTTCAGCAGATCGTTGATCAGCACTTCCATCGCATAGGTCCCGTAGCGCATCGACGCCGATACCGGGTTGCCCGGCTCGCCGCCGTCCGGCAGCATGAAGTGGTTCATGCCGCCCAGGCCCTTGACGCGGTCGCGGATGCAGGCCGAGACGCAGGACCCCAGCACCGTCACGATCAGCATGTCCTTGGGCGTGTAGTAGTACTCGCCCGGCAGGATCTTGGCGGCCTGGCAGTCGAAGGTGCGGTCGTAGTAGACGTTGGTGGCGAATTGGCTGTTGGTATCCATGATGGTGCTTCTAACTCTTCATTGAACTCAAGCGAGTTCGTACACTGTCTTGCCGCGCAGGCGCAGCGAGTCGGACACATACAGGAAATTCTCGGAGTGCCCGGCAAACAGCAGGGCATCCGGCTTCATCAGGGGCACGAAGCGCTTCAGGATCTTGCGCTGGGTGTCCTTGTCGAAGTAGATCATCACGTTGCGGCAGAAGATCACGTCGAAGGGGCCTTTCAGGTCCCAGCCGTCGGCCAGCAGGTTGAGCTGGCGGAAGGTGATCAGGCTGCGCAGTTCCGGACGCACGCGCACCAGGCCCTCCTGGGCGCCCTTCCCCTTCAGGAAGAAGCGGCGCTTGCGCTCGACTTCCAGCTTGTCGATGCGCTCGATCGGATAGACGCCGGCGCCGGCGGTGGCCAGCACGTTGGTGTCGATGTCGGTCGCGATGATGGACACCGGCGGCGTGAGCGTGTTGAACGCCTCGCACAGGGTCATCGCGATCGAGTAGGGTTCCTCGCCGGTCGAACTGGCCGAGCACCAGATCGTCAGCGGGGCGGACGGATGCTGGCGGCGCGCCTTGAGCGCATGCTCGGCCAGCAGCGGAAAGTGGTGGGACTCGCGGAAGAACGAGGTCAGGTTGGTGGTCAGCGCGTTGGTGAAGGCCTCCCATTCCTGTGGCATCTTGCCGGCCTCGAGGCCGTCCAGGTAGCGCACGAAGGACTCGATGCCGGTCGCGCGCAGGCGCCTCGCGAGGCGGCTGTAGACCATCTCCTGCTTGCTGTCGGCCAGCGAGATGCCGGCGCGCTGGTAGATCAGCCCGCGCACGCGTTCGAAATCGACGCGCGTGAACTCGAATTCCTTACCGGTTTCCTGCCTGGTGTGAAGCGGCACGTTATTACCCTTGGGTGTGTATAGATGAAGCCAGCCCTGCGCCGCAAACCGATTCTTACGCTGCCATCCTGTCGATCAGGCCCATCTCGCTGGACGACATCAGGCGGTCGATATCGATCAGGATCAGCATGCGTTCGTCGACGGTGCCCAGGCCCATCAGGTAATCGGAGTTGAAGGCGGTGCCCATTTCCGGCGCCGGCTTGACCTGGTCCGGCGTCAGGGTGGTGACGTCCGACACGCTGTCCACGACCATGCCCATGATGCGGCCGCCGATGTTCAGGATGATCACGACGGTGAACTGGTCGTAGGTCGGGGTGCCGAGATTGAACTTGATGCGCATGTCGACCACCGGGATGATGATGCCACGCAGGTTGATCACGCCTTTGATGAATTCGGGGGCGTTGGCGATGCGGGTCACGGCTTCGTAGCCGCGGATTTCCTGCACCTTCAGGATGTCGATGCCGTATTCCTCGGAGCCGAGGGTGAAGGCGAGGTATTCGCTGCCGCTGCCGTCGCGCGCGTCGGCGGGCTTGGTGGTCTGTTGAGTGGACATGGCGGTTCCTAAGTTCAGGTTGATTTCAGTGTTATGAGACGACGGTATCGTCGGTCAGCTGACGCGAGGAGCGCAGCAGAGCAGCCACGTCGAGGATCAGCGCCACGCCGCCATCGCCGAGGATGGTGGCGCCGGAGATCCCGGCCACCTTGCGGTAGTTCGATTCGAGGTTCTTGACCACGACCTGCTGCTGGCCCACCAGTTCGTCGACGAACAGCGCGGCCTTGCGCCCTTCGGTCTCGAGGATCACCAGGATCCCCTCCGACGGATCGGTAAAGCGCGGCACGATGTTGAACATCTGGTGCAGCGGGATCAGGGGCAGGTATTCGCCGCGCACCTTGACCACGCGGCCCTGGCCGGCGATGTCCTTGACGTCGTGCTTCGCCGGCTGCAGCGACTCGACCACGAAGCCGAGCGGCAGGATGTAGATCTCGTCGCCGCAGCGGATCGACATGCCGTCCAGGATCGCCAGCGTCAGCGGCAGCGAGATCAGGATGGTGGTGCCGAAGCCCTTGGCCGAGCGGATGTCGATGGTGCCGCCCATCTGCGTGATGTTGCGCTTGACGACGTCCATGCCGACCCCGCGTCCGGAGACGTCGGTGACGATTTCGGCGGTCGAGAAGCCCGGCGCGAAGATCAGCTGCCAGACTTCGGCATCGCTCATGTTCTCCGATACCGGCAGCCCGCTCGAGGCGGCCTTGGCCAGGATCCGTTCGCGATTCAGGCCGCCGCCGTCGTCGGCCACCTCGATCACGATGTTGCCGCCCTGGTGGGCAGCGGACAGGAACAGGCGGCCCGACTCCGATTTGCCGGCGGCCACGCGGGCGGCCGGCATCTCGATGCCGTGGTCGATCGAGTTGCGCACCAGGTGGGTCAGCGGATCGACGATGCGTTCGATCAGGCCCTTGTCCAGCTCCGTCGCGGCGCCGTTGGTGATGAAGTCGACCTTCTTGCCGAGCTTGCCGGCCAGGTCGCGCACCATGCGCGGGAAGCGCGAGAACACGAAGTCCATCGGCATCATGCGGATCGACATCACCGCTTCCTGCAGGTCGCGGGTATTGCGGGTCAGCTGCGACACCGAGGCCAGCAGGCGCTGGTGCACCATCGGATCCAGCCCGTCGCTGCGCTGCTCGATCATGGCCTGGGTGATCACCAGTTCGCCGACCAGGTTGATCAGCTGGTCGACCTTCTCGATCGAGACGCGGATCGAGCCCGCTTCGGCGTGCGCGTGGGCGGCGTCGGATGCCTTCTTGGCGGCCTTCTTCTCGGCCGCCACTTCGGAAATTTCCAGGGCTTCCGGACGGCTCTGCACCGCCACCGGTTGCGGCGTCTCGGGCACGATGCCGGCTTCGAGGCGGATCTGTTCGATCGGCTGGAAGAAGCCGTAGCCGCGCTCGTCGTCGGACAGCTCTGGCTGGACACCCTCGGCCGGCTCGTTCGGGTCGAAGAAACCGTAGCCCTGCTCGTCCTCGATGCGGGCGCGCTCGGCGGCCTCGATGGCGCGCTGCTCGGGCGTAAGCGGCGGCGCTTCGAAGATCTTCAGGTCGTTCGGGTCCAGCACGAACGAGCAGATCGCGATGATGTCGTCCAGGCCCTCGTGGGTCATGATGATCAGGGCGCTGCGGCCGCCGGCCAGCGGCGTCACCGAGACGCGGCCCAGCAGGCCGAGTTCGTCGACCAGGGCGTCGACATCGCGCTTGGGCAGCTCCGGCAGCTCGATCTTGTAGCGGTGCGCGCCCTCGCGCACTTCCTGCTTCTGCTCGGCGTGCAGGAAGGACGGCACGGTCGGCTGGTGCGCCGCCACGATGACGCCTTCGGACAGGTCGTGCAGCATCATGCGCACGTTGGCGACCGCCTCCTGGTCCACGCTGGCGCCGTTGCGGTGGCCGTCCAGCTGCATCTTGAGGATGTCCTTGGCCGCCAGGAAGGCGTCCACGTGCTGGCTGGTGAGGGACATCTCACCCTTGCGGATGCGGTCCAGCAGCGACTCCAGCACGTGGGTCACTTCGCTCATGTCGTTCAGGCCGAAGGTCGAGGCCCCGCCCTTGATCGAGTGCGCGGTGCGGAAGATCGCGTTCAGGTCTTCCGCGTCCGGCGCGGCGATATCGACGGCCAGCAGCAGACGCTCCTTCTCGGCGAGGAGTTCTTCCGCCTCGTCGAAAAAGACCTGGTAGAACTGGCTGATGTCGATGGTCATGATGTGTCGCTTGTCGCTAGCCGGCGCTTAGCCGATCACCTTCTTGACCACCTCGATCAGGCGCTGCGGATCGAAGGGCTTGACCAGCCAGCCGTTGGCGCCGGCGGCACGGCCCTTCGATTTCATCTCGTCCGAGGATTCGGTGGTCAGCATCAGGATCGGCACCTTGGCATAGGTCGGCAAGCCGCGCAGCGACTTGATCAGCGTGAGGCCGTCCATCTTCGGCATGTTCTGGTCGGTCAGGACCAGGTCCACGGTCTGCTGCTTCGCCTTGTCCAGGCCATCCTGGCCGTCGACCGCCTCCACCACCTGGTAGCCGGCGGCCTTCAGGCTGAACGCCACCATCTGGCGCAGGGAACTGGAATCGTCAACCGCAAGAATCGTTTTAGCCATGTTTGTGTGCTCCCGAGGGGCCAGAGCCCGGTTTTTCTTTTCAAGGGGCTCTGACCCCGGTGTTTATCGTTAAAGTTCGTTTAGCGAGTGATCGTCAAAACAGCTCGACGTCGCCGCTTTCCAGATGCCGCTGCTCCACCGACTTGCGCAGCATGCTTCGCAGCTCGAGCGACTGGATCGCCAGCGCCATGCTGACCTTGCCCAGGCGCTCGACGATTTCCTCGCTGTGGCTGTCCGGCGCGATGTCGGCACCGTGCTCGCCGAGCGTGGTCAGGAATTCGCGCAGGCCGCTCACGCGGCGCAGCGTGCGGTCGAGCAGCTGGCTGGTCATGTCCTGGAACTGCATGCTGGTGATCGCCGTGTTCACGTGCTGGCCGATCTCGCCCGACATGCCGGTCAGCTTTTCGCTTTCCTCGGCCGATGGCGCCTCGCCGGCCAGCAGGCGGTTGATGCTCTGCTGGCGCGCGTCGACGGCCTGGTGGATCGCCATGAAACTGGAGGTCAGCTTTTCGACGGCTTCCTCGAGCAGCAGCGTGGTCTGCACCAGGTCGGTCTCGACCTCGTTCAGGTGGCGCCGGCCGTGGTCGGAAACACCCGACAGCAGGCGCTTTACGTGCGACCCTAAAATCTTTTTTCTTGTCATTGAGTCCTCCAGAACATCCCGCGCCCTACTTCGCCGCTTCCTGCTCCGGCGCGGCCAGGCCGCCGCCGGTCGCCGTGGCCACCGCCTTCACCGCGCCGTCGACGTCGTCCGGCACGTCCAGCGAATTGCTGCCGTTGCCGCCGTTGCGCAGCACCGCTTCCTCGGTGCGCTTGTTCATCACCAGGATGCTGATGCGGCGGTTGACCGGATTGAACGGGTCCTTGGGGTCGAGGTGGTTGGCCGCGGCCAGGCCCACCACGCGCAGGATCTTGTCGTCGGACAGGCCGCCGCGCACCAGTTCGCGGCGCGAGGCGTTGGCGCGGTCCGCCGACAGTTCCCAGTTCGAATAGCCGCTCACGGTCATGTAAGGCGTCGAGTCGGTGTGGCCCGACAGGCTCAGCCTGTTCGGCACGTCGTTCAGGACCAGCGCCAGCACGTCGAGGATGTCGCGGGTATAGGGCTGCAGCTCGGCCTTCGCGCTCTCGAACATCGGACGGTTCTTCTCGTCGACGATCTGGATGCGCAGGCCTTCGCTGGTCACGTCCAGCAGCAGCTGGTTCTTGTACTTCCTCAGCTGCGGATTGGCGTCGATGGTCGACTCGATCTTCTGCTTCAGCCGCGCCAGGCGCTCGGCTTCCTCGTGCTCCAGCGCCGCCCTGGCCGCCTTCAGGTCATAGGTCTTCTTGTCGGCCGGGGTATCGCCCTTCTTGACCTGGCCGTTACGGCGCGTCAGGTCCTGGCCGCCGCCCTGCAGGATCGAGGAGCTGTCGCCGCTGCCCGAACCGCCCTGCATGGCCACCTTCAGCGGCGTCTTGAAATAGTTGGCGATGCCTTCCATGTCGCCCTTGGTGGTCGAGCCGAGCAGCCACATGAGCAGGAAGAAGGCCATCATTGCCGTCACGAAGTCGGCGTACGCGATCTTCCAGGCGCCGCCATGGTGTCCATGGCCGCCCTTCTTGATCTTCTTGACGATAATGGGCCGCTGGCCGTCGTCAGCCATTACTTGCTCTTCGCTTTCTTGATGTGGTCTTCGAGCTCGGCGAAGGTCGGACGCTCGGTCGAGTACAGGACCTTGCGGCCGAATTCAACCGCCAGCGCCGGCGCATAGCCGTTCAGGCTGGCCAGCAGCGTGACTTTCACGGTCTGGAACATCTTGGTCGATTCCTCCAGTTTCTGTTCCAGCAGGCTGGCCAGCGGACCGACGAAGCCGTAGGCCAGCAGAATGCCGAGGAAGGTGCCGACCAGCGCGTGCGCGATCAGCATGCCCAGTTCCGCCGGCGGCGCGCCGACCGATTCCATGGTGTGCACCACGCCCATCACCGCGGCCACGATGCCGAAGGCCGGCAGGCCGTCGCCGAGCTTGGCGATGCACTGCGCCGGCACGTGGCCTTCATGATGGTGGGTCTCGATCTCGTTGTCCATCAGGTTTTCGATCTGGAAGGCATCCATGTTGCCGGAAACCATCAGGCGCAGGTAATCGGTGATGAACTCGACAATGTGGTGATCGGCCAGGATCATCGGGTACTTCGAGAACACCGGGCTCTGCTCCGGGCTCTCGATGTCGCCCTCGATCGACATCAGGCCTTCCTTGCGGACCTTCGACAGCACGTCGAACATCAGCGACATCAGTTCCATGTACATCTCGCGCGTGTACTTGGAACCCTTGAACAGGGTCGGCAGCGCCTTCATGGTCGCCTTCACGGCCTTCGGCGTATTGCCGACGAAGAAAGCGCCGATGGCGGCGCCGCCGATCATCAGCACTTCGAGCGGCTGCATGAGCGCGGCCACATGGCCGCCGCTCAGCACGAAACCGCCGATCACGGACGCGACGACGACGATGTAACCGATAATGACAAACACAGGACTCCCGATCGATGAATCCGGGAACATGCCCGGTTGAAATATTTACGTAGGGAACTAGATTAGCTTGAGAATGGACTACGGGCAAGTAAAAGTGCCCGGAATGTGGCTCAAAAGTGCCAAATGTAGAGAATTTTCCTGCTATCGGTAGTTACAAGGCGCCGGTCGGGCTCCCGCTCCGCAATAGCAAATTCGTAACTGAGAAGTACACTGCCGGGCCGCATTTCCTGCGCCGCCTTGCGCCACAGGCCAGCCATCGCGGCCGGCGACAGGTAGGCGAATACCACGTCGTAATTACCGAAATTGAGGCTTTCGTAATCGCCGCGCAGGAAACGGGCGCGGCTGCCGCTCAATCTTGCGCGCAGGCTGCTGGCCAGCCACGGCAGGGGCGCGAGTTCGATCCCGCTGAGCTCGCAGTCGGGGCGCCGCCGCGCCAGGTCGAGCACCAAGCCGCCGAGGCCGCTGCCGATATCGATGATGCGCAGCGGACGGCCTGCCGGCAGCTGGCGCGCGACCTCTTCCCACACGCGGCGGCCGGACGGGTAGTACGGCACCTGGGTGCGGAAGGTCGACCAGTATAAAAGCAGCATGAACAGGAACACCGCGAGGAAAGCGCCGGGCGGCAGCGCCAGCGCATCGGCGCCCTGGCGGGCCAGCAGCAGCGCCGGCGGGAACAGGAACTGGATCGCCCGCCACCAGCTGGCCAGTCCGGCGCGCCAGGCAAGCAGCGCGGCCCAGGCGCCCTGGACGAGGGTCACGCCGAGCCAGGATTGCATGGTCCAGGATTGAACAAGGCCGGCACGGGCCAGCAGCCAGACCGTGGCCAACATCATGGGAAACGCGAGGATTTGCAGCAGAAGCGCACGGATGGCAGGCGCGCGCCAGATGCGGCGCGGGGCAGCGGCGCTCATCGGGGAATGCGGATCAGCTGCCGGCAAGCGCGGCGGCGTCCTTGGCCTTGCGGGTTTTACCTGCGCGCGAAGGCATGTGGCACAGGCCGCACTGGTAGTCGTTGTTCAGGTCGAGCGAGTTGACGACGTACTTGCCCTTGCACTTCGAGCAGGGCGCCAGCACCAGCATGCCGCCCTGGAAGAAGCGCACCAGGGTCCAGGCACGGGTCAGCGACAGCAGCGGCTCTTCGCCCGGCTCCGGCGGCATCTGCTCCAGGTAGAGCTTGTAGGCCTTCATGACTGCCTGGATGCCGGTGGCGCCGGCGTGGTCGACCAGGAACTTGTAGATATTGATATACAGCGAGGAGTGGATGTTCGGCTGCCAGGTGAGGAACCAGTCGGTCGAGAACGGCAGCATGCCCTTCGGCGGCGACACGCCCTTCAGCTCCTTGTACAGCTTCAGCAGGCGCTCGCGCGACAGCGAGACTTCGGTTTCCAGCAACTGCAGGCGGGCGCCCAGCTGGATCAGTTCGATTGCCAGCTGAATTTCCTGGGCTTCAGAGACGACGCTTTTCTTGCTCATGATTCACTCCACAACCGGATGCCGTTATCGTTAAAGCAATTTTCCAAAACCGGGGTCAGACCCCGAATTTTGGCAATTGATCTTAAGCGATTTCTTCGGCCGGCTGGCCGGCCATCAGGATGGCGGCGTGCGACTGCGCCAGGGCGCGGTCCTTGCTGTGGCTGGTGAGCATCGACAGGATGGCGGTGTCGTCGAAGCGGAAGCGGGCCAGCATCATGTTGCCGCCGGCGAGCTTCAGGATCTGGGCGTTGCTCATGCCTTCGATCAGGTCGGCGATGTCGGCCGAGATGCCGAGACGGAAGATGGCCGTGACTTTGTCGGCGCGAATCATTTGCTGAGCCAGCATCAGGTAGCTCAGGTTCGCATCACGAATTTCAGCCATCATGTCGTTCGCAGTCATTTCCATCTCTCCGTGTTGATCTGTTCGGCGGCGTTTGTGTGTTGCCGATGAGATAGATTCTGACTGTGAGGAAACTTTTCTTCTATTGGAGAGTGTCTGTATTTTTCGTCCGGCAAAGACGAGATCGACCCGTAGGAGTTTGTCTGACAAACCCTCCCGGATCGTGGCCGCGCCCCTATGAAAACGGGCGGATGAAGATGTTCGAACTACCGGGCTTTTCGAGCCCGCCGACGCCGACAGGAATCCGCGTCTGTGTTGGTTAACGTCAACTAATTCGGGAACTTTAGGGTCGGATCAAAATATTTTTCGATTATTTTTCCGGCCTTCCCTGCCCCACTGACTCGTTATCGGACGGCTTTTCGCAAACTTTAGGGTTCTTTGAAAATTTTTTTCGACCCAATCCCGGTCATCTGGATGGGTTATCGGTCGCGTTTTCGGGAACTTTAGGGTTCTTGCGAAAAATTTTGAAAAATTTTTTGGGGATGACTTTCTTGCTACACTGCCGGCTTCGCGCCCTCATTCATCCATAGACAAGCATGCACGCTCCAACGCTCTGGGATATCAGCCCGACGATCTCGGCCGGCATCCCGGTCTGGCCCGGCGATACCCCTTTCGAGGCCAGCCCGACCTGGGAGATCAAGGATGGCTGCCCGGTCCATGTCAGCCGCATGACCATGACCACCCACCTCGGCGCCCATACCGATGCCCCTTCGCACTACGACCCGGCCGGCCGCTCGATCGACGCCGTCGGCCTGGCGCCCTACCTCGGCCCCTGCCGGGTGATCCACTGCGTCGGCGTGAGCACGGTGCGCCCGCAGGACATCGAAGCCCGGCTGGCCGGCACGCCGCCGCGGGTGCTGCTGCGTACTTACGCCAAGGCGCCGCAGCAGGCCTGGGACCCGGCCTTTCCGAGCATTTCCGCCGACACCATCGCGCTGCTGGCGTCAAAAGGCGTGCTCCTGGTCGGCACCGATGCCGCTTCGCTCGACCCGCAGGATTCCAAGACCCTGGATGCCCATCACGCGGTGCGCCGCCACGGCCTGGCGATCCTGGAAGGCATCGTCCTGGATGAAGTGCCGCCCGGCGATTACGAACTGATCGCCCTGCCCCTGAAACTGGCCGGCATGGATGCCAGCCCGGTGCGCGCGGTTTTGCGCGCCCTGCCCACGGAGACCCCGCAAGCATGAACACCCAAGTATCCATCTCCTCGCGCGCCGACTGCGCGGCCCTCGACGCCCAGGACCCGCTGGGACACCTGCGCGACCGCTTCGAACTGCCCGAGGGCGTGATCTACCTGGACGGTAACTCCCTCGGCGCCCGCCCACGCGCATCGCTGGCGCGCGCCCACGAAGTGGTGGCCATGGAATGGGGCCAGGACCTGATCAAGAGCTGGAACACCGCCGGCTGGTTCGACATGCCCAAGCGCCTCGGCGACCGCCTCGCGCCCATCATCGGCGCCCGCCCCGGCGAAGTGGCCGTCACCGACACGACCTCGCTGAACCTGTTCAAGGCACTGGCGGCGGCGATCGGGATCCAGCGCCAGCGCGCCCCCGAGCGCAAAGTCATCGTCACCGAGCGCAGCAACTTCCCGACCGACATCTATATGGCGGACGGCCTGGCGCGCTGGCTCGACCGCGGTTACTCGATCCGGTTGGTCGACAGGGTCGAGGAACTGGCGGCCGCGGTGGACGCCGACTGCGCGGTCCTGATGCTGACCCACGTGAACTACCGCACCGGCTGGCAGCACGACATGGCCGCCTTGACCCGCCACGCCCACGAAGCCGGCGCGCTGGCGGTCTGGGACCTGGCCCACTCGGCCGGCGCGGTGCCGCTCGACCTGCATGGCGCGGGTGCGGACTTCGCGGTCGGCTGCACCTATAAATACCTGAACGGCGGCCCCGGCGCCCCGGCCTTCATCTGGGTGCCCGAGAAGCACCAGGCCGCCTTCAGCCATCCGCTGACCGGCTGGTGGAGCCATGCCGCGCCCTTCGCCATGTCGCACGGCTTCACGGCCGCCGACGGCATCGGCCGCGCCCTGTGCGGGACGCAGCCGGTGGTCTCGCTGGCGATGGTCGAATGCGGACTGGAGATCTTCGAAGAGACCGACATGGCGGCGATCCGCGCCAAGTCCCTCGCATTGACCGACCGGTTCATCGCCCTGGTCGAGGCGCGCTGTGCCAGCCATCCGCTCGGCCTGGTCACGCCGCGCGAACATGCGCGCCGCGGCAGCCAGGTCAGCTTCACCCATCCGCACGGCTATGCGGTGATGCAGTCGCTGATCGAACGCGGCGTGATCGGCGACTACCGCGAGCCGGAGATCATGCGCTTCGGCTTCACGCCGCTGTACACGACCTACGCCGATGTCTGGGACGCGGTCGAGATCCTGCGCGACATCCTCGACAGCGGCAGCTACGACGCCGATGCGCAGCGCAGCGCCGTGACCTGAAGGAAGCCTCCCATGGACGAGCAAAAGAAAGCCGAGTGGCACGGCGCGAAGATGGACTTCAAGGAGTCCATGAGCTACGGCGACTACCTGGGCCTGAACCAGATCCTGAGCGCCCAGCACCCGCTCTCGCCCAACCACAACGAGCTGCTGTTCATCATCCAGCACCAGACCAGCGAGCTGTGGATCAAGCTGATGCTGCACGAACTGCAGGCGGTACGCGAACAGATCAGGAAGGACGAACTGCCGCCGGCCTTCAAGATGCTGGCCAGGGTGGCGCGCATCATGGACCAGCTGGTGCACGCCTGGGACGTGCTGGCGACGATGACCCCGCCCGAGTACACGGCGATCCGCCCCTACCTGGGCGCCTCCAGCGGCTTCCAGTCCTTCCAGTACCGCGAACTCGAATTCATCCTCGGGAACAAGAACGCCAACATGCTGGCCGTGCACCAGGTCACGCCCGAGCACCACGCCCTGCTCGAGCGCGAGCTGCACGCGCCTTCGCTGTACGACGAGGCGGTGCGCCTGCTGGCCCGCTCGGGCCTGCCGGTCTCGCAGGCGCGCCTCGATGCCGACCCGACCCAGCCGACCGTCCACGACGATTCCGTGCTGGCAGCCTGGCTGGAGGTCTACCGCGATCCCGAGCATCACTGGGCGCTGTACGAGCTGGCCGAAAAACTGGTCGACATGGAGACCGCCTTCCGCACCTGGCGCTTCCGCCACGTCTCGACGGTGGAGCGCATCATCGGCTTCAAGACCGGCACCGGCGGCACGGCGGGCGTGAGCTACCTGCGCAAGATGCTGGACGTGGTACTGTTCCCCGAACTGTTCGCCCTGAGGACTGCCTTATGAAATGCGACATCCTGATCGTGGCCGGCCTGTGGAACTCCGGCCCGCAGCACTGGCAGACCCACTGGGAAGCCAGGTATTCGAAATGGGAACGCGTTGCCCACCGCGACTGGCAGAACCCGGACCGCGACGAATGGGTGGCCGAGCTGGACGCGGCGATCGCCGCCTGCCAGGGCCGGCCGATCCTGGTCGCGCACAGCCTGGGCTGCATGCTGGTGGCGCAATGGGCGCAGGCCAGCTCGCACCTGAACGTGGCCGGCGCCTTCCTGGTGGCGCCGAGCGACGTCGAGGCAGCCTCCTACCCGGTCGATCCCGGCGCCTTCAGGCCGATCCCGATGCAGCCGCTGCCCTTCCCGTCGATGGTGGTGGCCAGCACGGACGACCCCTACGCGACGATCGAGCGTTCGCGCGCCTTCGCCCAGGCCTGGGGCAGCAGACTGGTCGAGATCGGCGACGCCGGCCATATCAATGCCGACACCGGCTACGGCCCGTGGCCGGAAGGCGAGCGAATGCTGGAGGCGTTCTGCTCCACCCTGCAACCCTGAGGGCGAGCCGACCGGCACTGGCCGTGCGCGCCGCCGGACTGGACCCCGCCTTCTCGCTCTACCTCGACCTGGTGCGCATCGCTGCCGCCTGCGCGGTGGTGATCGCCCACTTCGGCTATTTCCGCATCTTCGACGATAGCCAGATCGCGCGCATCGCCGACCTCGGGCGCGAAGCCGTGATCGCCTTCTTCGTGCTGTCCGGCTTCGTGATCGCCTACAGCGCCGAGCAGCGCAACCCCACGCTGCGCGACTACGCGGCGGCGCGCTGCGCACGCCTGTATTCGGTGGTGCTGCCGGTACTGCTGCTGGCCTTCGTGCTGGCAGCCTTTGCCGACCGGCTTGGCGTGCAGGTGGGCGGTGCCTACCAGCTTCGCAAACCCTGGCTCTACATCCCCTTCCACCTGCTGTTCCTGGGAGAACTGTGGGGCTTCGTCGAAACGCCGCCCTGGCTGCTGCCTTACTGGTCGCTGAACTACGAGGCCTGGTACTACCTGCTGTTCGGCACCGTGTTCTACCTGAAGGGCCGGATGCGCCTGCTGGGCGTGGCCGTCTTCGCCATAATGGGTCCGAGACTGTGGCTGCTGCTGCCCTTGTGGATGTCGGGCGTATTCCTGTACCGCTGGCAGAAGACCCATGCATTGGATCGGCGCCTGGCGCGCGGGGGCTGGCTGCTCACGCTGGTGCTGCTGGCGCTGTGGGCCTGGTACGACCCCGAACACGATCTGCGCCTGGTGGCGCAGGCGGCCTGGCCTTTCACCGGCCTGCGCATGGGCAGCGCCGACCGCGTGCTGGCCGATTACATCGTCGGCGTGCTGGTGCTGGCCAACTTCGCCTGCGCGCGCCATGCGGGGTTCACCCTGCTGCCGCGCTTTAGAAGCCTGATCCGCTTCCTGTCCGCGCACACCTTCACGCTCTACCTGTCGCACAGCCTGGTGATCTGCTGCTGGCAAGCCTTCGTGCCGTTCGAGCGCGGCGCGCCCATGGTGCTGCTGGGGCTTGCGCTGGCGGTGGTGGCGGTGGCCGCCGCGCTGCAGCCGCTGACCGAAGGCTTGCAGCGCCGCCTGCGCGCATGAAAAAACGGCCGGGCATCGCTGCACCGGCCGTTTTTACTGAGGCTATAAAGCTTACTTGGCAGTCGCCAGCAGCATCTCGTTGAGACGCTTCACGAACGAAGCCGGGTCGCTCAGGCTGCCGCCTTCGGCCAGCATGGCCTGGTCGAACAGGATGTGGGCCCAGTCGCCGAAGCGCGGGCTGGCGGCGTCTTCGTACTTCAGGCGCGTCACCAGCGGGTGGTTCGGGTTGATCTCGAGGATGGGCTTCGATTCCGGCGCGTTCTGGCCGGCCGCCTTCAGCATGCGCACCAGATTAGCCGACAGTTCGTGCTCGTCCGCCACCAGGCAGGCCGGCGAGTCGGTCAGGCGGAAAGTCACGCGCACGTCCTTGGCCTTGTCGGCCAGCGCGCCCTTCATCTTCTCGACCAGTTCCTTGTACTGGGTCTCGGTCTCTTCGTGTTCCTTTTTCTCGGCCTCGTCTTCCAGCTTGCCCAGGTCCAGGCCGCCCTTGGCGACCGACACCAGTTCCTTGCCGTCGAAATTCTCCAGGAAGGACAGCATCCACTCGTCGACGCGGTCGGTCAGCAGCAGCACTTCGACGCCCTTCTTGCGGAAGATCTCCAGGTGCGGGCTGTTCTTGGCAGCGATATAGCTGTCGGCGGTGACGTAATAGATCTTCTCCTGGCCTTCCTTCATGCGCGACACGTAGTCGGCGAAGGAAACGGTCTGGTCGCTCGAATCGGCATGGGTCGACGCGAAGCGCAGCAGCTTCGCGATGCGGTCCTTGTTGGTGGCGTCCTCGCCGATGCCTTCCTTCAGCACCTGGCCGAACTCTTTCCAGAAGGTAGCGTACTTGTCCTTGCCTTCCTGCTCCTCGCTGTTCGCCATCTCTTCCAGCATGCCCAGCACGCGCTTGGTCGAGCCTTCGCGGATGACTTTCACGTCGCGCGACTCCTGCAGGATCTCGCGCGAGACGTTCAGCGGCAGGTCGTTCGAGTCGATCACGCCTTTCACGAAGCGCAGGTAGACCGGCATCAGCTGCTCGGCGTCGTCCATGATGAAGACGCGCTTCACGTACAGCTTGATCCCGCCGCGCTTGTTGCGGTCCCACAGGTCGAACGGGGCGTGGCTGGGCACGTACAGCAGCTGGGTGTACTCGCTGCGGCCTTCGACGCGGTTGTGGGTATAGGCCAGCGGGGCCTGGAAGTCGTGCGAGACGTGCTTGTAGAATTCTTCGTACTGTTCCGGCGTGATGTCCGACTTCGAGCGGGCCCACAGCGCGGATGCCTGGTTCACGGTCTCGAGTTCATCCTTGACGACGGTTTCCTTCTTCTCCTCATCCCACTCTTCCTTCTTCATCACGATCGGCAGCGAGATGTGGTCGGAGTACTTGCGGATGATGGATTTCAGCTTCCACGACGACAGCAGCTCTTCCTCGCCGTCGCGCAGGTGCAGGATGATGTCGGTGCCGCGGTTGACCTTTTCGATCGGCTCGATGGTGTAGTCGCCTTCGCCGGTCGACTCCCAGCGCACCGCATCCGACGGTTCGGCGCCGGCGCGGCGGGTCTCGACGGTGACGCGGTCGGCCACGATGAAGGCCGAGTAGAAGCCCACGCCGAACTGGCCGATCAGGGCCGCGTCGGCCTGCTGGTCGCCGGACAGCTTGCTGAAGAATTCCTTGGTGCCGGACTTGGCGATGGTGCCCAGGTGCGAGATCACTTCGTCGCGGCTCATGCCGATGCCGTTGTCCGAGATCGTGATCGTCTTCGCATCCTTGTCGAACAGGACCTTGATCTTCAGTTCGTGGTCGTTGCCGTACAGGGCATCGTTGTTGATCGCTTCGAAGCGCATCTTGTCGGCGGCGTCGGAGGCGTTCGAGATCAGTTCGCGCAGGAAGATCTCCTTGTTCGAGTACAAGGAGTGAATCATCAGTTGCAGCAGCTGTTTTACTTCTGCTTGGAAGCCAAGGGTTTCTTTTTCGGCAACAGCCATCTTATGTCCTCGTTAAGTTCAGGGGTTAAACAGACCGGGCCAATCTGAGGATGGCGGCGCCAATTTCAAGAGGTTTTTTTGCAAATGGTCATCTTTTTCTCGACTTGGCTCGATAGTCGTCATACCGTATCGAAAAAACAAAAATATTTACGTGCGTCGATGTCGAAACCGGGATGCGCCGCTCGTCGTCATGACAGCAGCACCCAAAACAACCGGATAACGAAGAAGGAGATCATCATGCAGGAACAGGTACGCGCCATCCCCGAAGGCTTCCATACCATCACGCCCCACCTCGTCTGCTCGGGCGCGGCCGAGGCCCTCGAATTCTACAAAAATGCCTTCGGCGGCGTCGAAGTCGGCCGCATGCCCGGCCCCGGCGGCAAGGTCATGCATTCCGAGATGCGCATCGGCGACTCGCGCATCATGGTCGTCGACGACTTCCCCGACTACGGCAGCAACGGACCGCTGGCGCTGAAGGGCACGCCGGTGGTCATCCATATGTACGTGCAGGACGCCGACGCGGTCTGGGAAAAAGCGCTGACAGCCGGTGCCAGACCCGTCATGCCGCTGGCCGACATGTTCTGGGGCGACCGCTACGGCCAGCTGGAAGACCCCTTCGGGCACCGCTGGGCGATCGCCACCCACAAGCGCGACCTGAGCATGGAGCAGATCCAGCAGGAGATGCAGAAAGCCATGCAGCAGGGAGAAAACTGCGGCGACCAGGGAGCGCAGCAATGAAATTCATGGTCATCGTGAAAGCGACCGCCGACAGCGAAGCCGGCGTCATGCCCACCCAGCAGCAGCTGGCCGAGATGGGCCGGTTCAACGAGGAGCTGGTCAAGGCCGGCGTGCTGCTGGCCGGCGAAGGCCTGCACCCGACCAGCCGCGGCGCGCGCATCGTCTTCGACGGCGAACAGCGCAGCGTGGTCGACGGCCCGTTTACCGAGTCGAAGGAGCTGATTGCCGGCTTCTGGATCATCGAGGTCAGCTCGAAGCAGGAAGCGATCGAGTGGATGCGGCGCTGCCCCAACCCCTACAACGGCAGCCGCGGCGACATCGAGATCCGCCAGATCTTCGCGGCCGAGGACTTCGGCGCCGAATTGACACCCGAGCTGCGCGCGCAGGAAGACCAGTTGCGCGAGCAGATCGCGGCGCGCTGAGGAGGAACGACGATGCAATTCATGGTCATCAGAAGAAGCGACGAAGCCACCGAGGAAGGCCGCATGCCGGCGCCCCAGGTGTTCGAGGACATGGGACGCTATCACGAAGAGCTGGCCGCCGCGGGCCGGGTCGGGCTGGCCCAGGGTCTGCGCCCCAGCAGGCATGCGGTGCGCCTCAAGCTGTGGCCGGGCGGCGAAAGCATCACGGACGGCCCTTTCGCCGAGACCAAGGAGCTGATCGCCGGCTTCACGGTCTTCGAAGCGGATTCGAAGGAGCAGGCCATCGAGCTGGTGAAGCGCTGGCCGATGAGCGACGCCGGCGCCACCGGCGAAGCGCTGCTGGAGCTGCGCCAGACCGGCTGCCCGGGCGGCTGCGCCCAGGTACCGCCAGCCGACGGCGGCGCGGAGCGGCACTACCTGATCCTGCTGCGTTCGGATGAAGGCACCGAGGCCGACCGCATCCCGCCGCAGCACATGCTCGATACGCTGAACGCCTTCAACGCCGAACAGGCGGCGGCAGGCCGGCTGCTGGCCGGAGACGGATTGATGGCAAGCAGCAGCGGCGCCCGCGTCAGGCTGGCCGGCGGCAAGGCCAGCGTGATCGACGGCCCGTTTGCCGAAGCCAAGGAACTGATCGCCGGCTTCTGGATGATCAGGGCCAGCTCGATGGCGGACGCGGTCGCCTGGGCGCGCACCCTGCCCTACCCGACCGGGCCCTACGTCGAGGTCGAGATCCGCGAAACCATGACCATGGAAGACTTCGCGCCGGCCATCGACGAGGCCCAGCGGCAGGGTGACGCCAGCCTGCGCGCGGAACAGCTCGATGCGGCCCTGCGCAAGGTGAACGTCGAGGCATGACGGCCGGCACCGGAGCGGGTGACATCGGCCGGACCGTCGAGGCGGTCTGGCGCATGGAAGCGGCGCGCATCGTCGGCGCCCTCACCCGCATGCTGCGCGACGTCGGCCTGGCCGAGGAAATGGCGCAGGATGCGATGCTGCAGGCGCTCGAATCCTGGCCAAGCGGCGGCGTGCCGGACCGGCCGGGTGCCTGGCTGATGCAGGTAGCGAAGCACCGCGCCCTCGATCACCTGCGCCATGCCGGCATGCGCGCCGGGAAGGAAGGCGAGCTCTCGTGGGAGATGGACGAGCAGCTCAGCGACCAATCCTGCCAGCGCCGCCCCGACGAACTGGCCGAGCTGGCGCAGGAGGCGGCCGGCGGCATCGACGACGACGTGCTGCGCCTGATGTTCGTGGCCTGCCACCCGGTGCTCTCCAGCGAAGCCCGTGCGGCGCTGACGCTCAAGCTGGTCGGCGGCCTGTCGACGCTGGAAATCGCCCGCGCCTTCCTGGTGCCGGAAGCGACCGTGGCCCAGCGCATCGTGCGCGCCAAGCGCACACTGGCTGAAGCCAGGGTGCCGTTCGAGGTGCCGCGCGGTATCGATCGCCAGCCGCGCCTGGCCTCGGTACTGCAGGTGATCTACCTGATCTATAACGAAGGCTACTCGGCCAGTGCCGGCGCCGACTGGCTGCGCCCCGGCCTGTGCCGCGAAGCCCTGCGCCTGGGGCGGGTGCTGGCCGAGCTGGCCCCGGAAGACGGCGAAGTGCACGGCCTGGTCGCGCTGATGGAGATCCAGTCCTCGCGCGAGCGCGCCCGCACCGGCCCGAACGGCGAACCGGTGCTGCTGCTGGACCAGGACCGCAGCCGCTGGGACCAGCTGCTGATCCGGCGCGGACTCGCCGCGCTGGACCGTGCGGCAAGCTGCGGCAGCCTCGGGCCCTACGGCCTGCAGGCCGCCATCGCCGCCTGCCATGCGCGCGCGCTGACGCCCGATGCCACCGACTGGCCGCGCATCGCCGCGCTGTACGACGCCCTGTCCGAGCTGCGGCCCTCGCCCATCGTCGAACTGAACCGCGCAGTAGCCCTTGGCATGGCCTATGGCCCGGCGGAAGGCCTGGCGCTGGTGGACCAGCTGCTGGACGAGCCGCGCCTGGCCAACTACCACCTGCTGCCCAGCGTGCGCGGCGACCTGCTGGCCAGGCTGGGCCGCCCCGCCGAGGCGCACGCCGAGTTCGAGCGCGCCGCAAGCCTCACGCAGAACGAGCGCGAACGCACCCTGCTGCTGGCGCGGGCGCAGGAGCAACAAAGACTCACGCATGGCTGAGCCGACTTACTTCGAGAATGCCGCCGCCTTCCGCGCCTGGCTGGCAGCGCATGCGCACGAAGCGTCCGAACTGCTGGTCGGCTTCCACAAGGTCGGCAGCGGACGTCCCTGCATGAGCTGGTCCGAATCGGTGGACCAGGCCCTGTGCTACGGCTGGATCGACGGCGTACGCAAGCGCATCGACGACGAACGCTACACGATCCGCTTCACGCCCAGGAAGCCGGGCTCGATCTGGAGCGCGATCAATATCGACAAGATCGCCCGGCTGCGCGAACAGGGGCTATTGACGCCGGCCGGCGAAGCCGCCTACGCGCTGCGGTCGGAAGAGCGCTCGCGGGTGTATGCGCACGAACGCGAGGCGCCGGCCGAGCTGGCGCCGGAGGACCTGGCGCGCTTCCAGGCCCAGCCGGCGGCCTGGGCCTATTTCGAATCCTGCCCGCCGGGCTACCGCCGCGTCATGCTGCACCTGGTAACGAGCGCGAAGAAGCCGGAAACGCGCGCCGCGCGCCTGGCCCGGCTGATCGAGGCCTGCGCTCTGGGACGCCGCGTGGGATAATGCGCCCATGCGCATCCTCATCATCGAAGACGACCCGGCCATCGCCGCCAATCTCTACGATTACCTCGAAGCCGCCGGCTATGTGCCGGAACACACGGCCGACGGCGTCACCGGCCTGCACCGCGCCGTCAGCGCGCAGTGGAGCGCGATCCTGCTCGACGTCTCGCTGCCCGGCATGGACGGCTTCACGGTGTGCCGCAAACTGCGCGAAGAAGCGCGCCGCGACACGCCGGTCCTGATGCTGACGGCGAAGGACACGCTCGACGACAAACTGGCCGGCTTCGGCCACGGCGCCGACGATTACCTGGTCAAGCCGTTCTCGCTCAAGGAAGTCGGCGCGCGCCTGGCGGCGCTGATCAAGCGCCACCAGGGCCAGGTGGTACCGGGCGCGCTGCGCTGCGGCGACATCACGCTCGACCCGCGCACGCTGGAGGTCGAACGCGCCGGGCGCCCGGTGCGCCTGCCGCGCAAATGCCTGCACCTGCTGCAGCTGCTGATGGCCGCCCCCGGCCAGGTCCTGCGCCGCACCGAACTGGAAACCGCGGTCTGGGGCGAGCCCCTGCCCGACAGCGACACGCTGCGCTCGCACATGCACACCCTGCGCCGCGCCTTGAGCGCCGACGGCGGCGCCAACCCGATCGAGACCGTGCACGGCATCGGCTACAGGATCGGCTCCCCGGGCGGCGGAGCGGGCGGCGCGAGCGATGCGTCCTAGCCTGCGCCTGAAGGCCGCGCTGGCGCTGTTCGTGGCCGCCATCGCGCTGCTGGCCGCACAGGCGATTGGGGTGCGCACCCTGGCCGAGGCGCAGGAAGAGCGCCTGATCAAGGCCATCATCGAGGACGACATGCAGAACCTGCTGAAGTCCTGGCGCGACGAACCCGAATCGCTGCCGCCGCTGGACCCGGCGATGGGCGCCCGCGTGTCGCAGGAAGGCGGACAGTGGTTCGACCTGCCGCCATCTCTGGCCACGCTGCCGGAAGGCGTGCACGAGGTCATGCTCGCCGGCCGCGAGGTGCACGTGGGGGTCGCCCGCTTCGGCAGCGAAAGGATCTACCGCACCTACGACTACAGCGCCTTCGAGAAGCATTTCAGGGATGGCATGAATACCCTGCTGATCGGCAGCGCATTCTTCGTGCTGCCCTCGATCTGGCTCGCCTACTGGCTGTCCGGACTCCTCGTGCGGCAGATCGGCGGCCTGGCGCGCCAGGTGCGCGCGCTGCGTTCGGGCACCGCTTCCATGATCGACCCGGCGCGCTACGACGAACACGAAGTGGCCGAACTGGCCCATGCCGTCAACGACTACCACGTCCGCATGGCCGCCATGGTCGAGCGCGAAAAGGCATTCACCGCCAACGTCAGCCACGAGCTGCGCACCCCGCTGACCCGGATCCGTACCAGCTGCGAACTGCTGGAGCCGACCGCCGCGGACCTCGACGCCAAGTCGCGCCGGCGCCTGCTGCAGATCGAGCAGGCGGCCGAGGACATGCACGCCCTGGTCGAATGCCTGCTGGCGCTGGCGCGCGAGGAGACGGCGACCGTGGCGGCATCCGCACGCCTGGCCGACATCGTCGGTAGCGTCATCGAACGCCATGCCGAGCAACTGGAGCGGCAGGCGGTGCGGGCGCTGGTGGCGGTGCCCGGCGAGCTGCGGGTCCAGGCCAACGTGCCGGCGCTCGGCATCGTGCTCTCCAACCTGGTCGACAATGCCCTGCGCCACACGGAAGGCGGCGAGATCCGCTTCACCTGGAACGACGGCAGCCTGAGCATCGAAGACACCGGCTCCGGCATCGCCGCCGAGGCCCTGCCGCACGTGTTCGAGCGCTTTTACCGCGCGCCCGGCGGCAGCGGCGGCGGCTTCGGCATCGGCCTGGCCATCGTCAAGGAGATCTGCGACCGCTATGGCTGGCGCATCGCCGTCGACAGCGCCGAGGGCCAGGGTACCCGCGTCCGGCTTGGCCTGGATGCCCGCTGAGTGCCCGCCCGGTATCCAGTGAATGCGGGCACTTCACGAAAACTTCACGAATTCATCACGTTGGCTTCACGGTCGATTGCTTACCATGACGGCCCCGGCGCGCGCGCCCAACAATAACGCGCACCGTCTTCGCATCACCGCACCACAGCGACATTCTGAAAGCTAGCACATGAAAAAAGTCCTCATCCTCGGCGTCAACGGTTTCATCGGCCACCACCTGTCCAAGCGCATCCTCGAGACCACCGACTGGGAAGTCTACGGCATGGAC
>Ga0265798_10003565_pt1 | contig 22021 bp, 19 predicted proteins | sample P3T30metagenome_FD_192430 | JGI IMG/M metagenome (GOLD analysis project Ga0265798, IMG submission 192430) | Plant litter microbial communities from East Loma Ridge, Irvine, California - P3 T30 | ecosystem: Environmental > Terrestrial > Plant litter > Unclassified | place: USA: California... | reverse complement strand
GGATGCCTACCGCTGTCCGGCGGACAAGCTGCTCGGCTATTGCGGCACCAACCGGACCAAGCAGGTGCGCGTCTACCGAAGCCGGCCGGCCGATTGCGCCGCCTGCGAGCTGAAGCCGCAATGCACCATCGGTCCGAAGCGGGGTGTCACTCGGCTCGTTAGCGAGGAAGCCCGCGATACCGTGCGCGCCCTTGCCGGCACCGATGCCTATGTGCACGCACGGCGTCGAAGACAGCGGATCGAGCGCGTGTTCGGCCACCTGAAACGCAACCTGGGGCTACGAACGCTCAAGCTGCGGGGCCTGTCAGGAGCCGCCGAGGAGTTCACCATGGCGGCCGCGGCATACAACCTTCAGCTGCTCGCCCGGCAAGCTGCGCCGGCCGGATACGCTGCGTATCCTCCCGTGGCCGGCGTCACCAGCCATCCGCCACGCCTATTTCGCGCAAGCCTTTTTCTACGGTCTCACCCGGTTTTGACACCTCGCTAAATCACGTCGTATCTAAACTGCCGGTTTTCGCAGTCGGTGTCAGCGGGTTGTTGAGGTGCGTGTCAGCGGCCGTGGCAAGGCGGGCCGGCTTTCTCAAAAGGATGCAGAGCGTCCGAAAACGGCCGTCTCGATCCCACAGCATGCCGGGACGGTGTAGCCCGCGGGCGTGGCATACATCTAAGGTCATGCTCGGGGCTAAACGTAGTTTCGTGCCCGTTCTATGTGTTGACCCCGAGCCGCTTGAAGATAAATGGGTCGTTCCAGTCGAGCGGCTGGCCGTCGTCGCCTTCCTCGCGCGGCTGTGCCGCGACGCACGCCGCGCGAGTGGCTGGGTCATTTTTCAACGTCGCCGGCGCACCTGCTAAAGTTCGGGCGCGGCCGGGGCGACTCGATGTACCCGCCGATCAACAACGGCGATTTGGTGCTGATCGACACCAATCAGACGCGCATGACCGTCCAGGATGAGATATGGGTGGTCGGCGATGGAGATCTTGGCGGGCTGAAGCGGCTCCGCGCGATCGGTGACGGGCAGATGAAGATTATGTCGAACAACCCGATGGTCAGCGACGAGATCGCTTCGATCGACGAGATGCGGATCATCGGGCGGGTGTGCGCGAACCTGCGGAAATGTAACCTGCTCTATCGCTGACGAATATCCGCATCGCGACCGGGCGCTGACCATCGCGCAAAGTTGGGGAATGCGGTCCAGCCGCTGTCGGCAACGAGCAGCGAAGAGCCGCCAGCCTTCCGATTGACTGCTCGCACTTAGACTGGGGTTCAGGGATAAACTCAGGCGACCTTGACAGTGGAACTGAAATTCTTGCTGCGGCGCATCACGTACCCGACGGCACTCATGCCGAGGATCATCATACCCCAAGTGGCCGGCTCTGGAACGGAGGGCGCTACCGGGCTTACATCTGAAGCGTCAAAAGAGCCTTGAAATCCCTTATACGTAGCATCATTGTTTGAAAGATTAGCTACACCAAATTCGTAAGCATAAAGCGGGGCGGCGCTGAGGGATGTGGGCGACCCTACAGGCGTTATACCGCTGTCCAGCAGGAAGAAAAACGAGAAAAAGTCCGCTGGTGAAGAACTACCGCTCTTCGAATTAAAGCTACCGTTGAAAATGTATTGGTCGAAAGCGGTAAAGGGATCGCGAGGGTCGGGATCATTGGTGTAGTGCGTTCGGGTGTAAGAAGCTGTTCCCGTCATAACGCCCAATGGGCCATCAACGAAAACTGAAATAGGTTGTGCACCGCCTCGGTAATATTCCTCCGCATATTCGGTGCCTGTACCGGTAATCTTGTAAGGCTGCTGATCTATGTCGTAGGTCAACTTAATGGTGGCTGGCCCTTCATAAGGACCGGGCGCGCCGTCCAGGTTGGAGCCGAAGGCCGAAGCTGTGAAACTGAAAGTCTGGACAGCTGCATGTGCTGAGCTGCTAAAACACAAGACTGATGTAACAGCAGCTATCAGCTTAGTTTTTGACAACAATGTAAGTCTCCGACCCGGCCTCGCCGGACGCGAGGCCGGCAAGATATAGCGTCGTTGCTTAGAACAAGTCGAATTGTTTTTAAGCGAGTTAATGACTGTGGCTTAAGCGCAACGCTACCGTCTCGGGTCCAAAGCGGCGGTTCTGATTTTCAACGGTTGAAGAAAACGAAGAGTGTCAAAACCGGGACGGTTATGAAGCTGCCGCAGGCCCACGCCTATTGCGCGGCGAGAAGTGTCAGAACCCCGGTTCGAAATGTCCGCTTTCGAGAACGGCCTATTTTCCTCGCTATGACCGACTTTGGGCGTTTTCAGTCCGTCCGCTTTGCCGCCCGAAAGCTGCCGGTCGGCTTCCGTCAACGGTGGTCATGTTCAGACCGGCTGAACGTCGCGACCTGGTGGAAGGCGGACGTTCACATCGGCTAGCGCGGTTTGTTCACGATCAAATCGGCGGCAAACTGCACAATCTCGTGATCGAGGGCGAGAACGCGCTCAGCCAATTCCCGTATTTCTGCTTCTGTGATCTCCTCGCGCCCCTTCGCCGTATACTTTGACAAGGATTCAACTGGCGGACCCGCTGTTTTGACGATCCCAGTCGGAATTCCTTCTTCATCGACTTCGATTATTATTCCACCGCCGTATATAGACATGCCAGCGTGAGCGACTCTGCCCCGCGTCCCTGCAGATGAACGCACTCTAGATGCAAGCTCTTGCCACCGTTTGAGAAAGTCTGGCGCTCCCTCCTGGACCGCGGCCTCGGTCAGCTTAAGGTGAACTTCAAGCCCTCGCGTCGCATCGAAGACTCCCCGCTGAAAATCTAGGCTCACGCCTAAGGCCGCGCGGAACACGCTGGGTATCGCGCGCTCCATCCCATCACAACGTATGATGGCCAAGCCAACCGCTTCCAGCAGGCTCGGGTATGATGTCGCTCGTATGTCGATACGCATTCGTTCGCCTTCCAAAGCTCCACCATACCAGCCCCGCGCCTGTCCGCTATTGGGCGCTTCCGGTCCGTCCGCTTTCCCGACGAATACCGCCCCAACCCCCCCCCCCCTCCTGCCGCCGCCCTTCTATATGCTCAACTTCCGCCTGTACGTTTTAAGTATACCCTGAGCGTTCCTATGCTAGCCGGTCCGATTTGCGCCGAAATCAAACCTCTAAAATTTGGCTCAAATAGCCCGTCGGTCTGCCTGGAGCCCTAGCCAAGGAAGACCATACGGAACCCTATCAAACTGCACCGCAGCAGCTCCAACGGAGCGTCACATAAAGCAGACCCAGAAATACGCTAACGCCACGTCAGCGCGCCGTTGCGCGACCCGACTGGGATCGAATTTCGGGAAGGTTCGCCGGTGTGAGCTCCCTGCCTACCTTCTATCAGCGCCGCGTCCACGTCGTCATGGCTGTGTCGGATATCTTCATTAGCCGACCGCGCGCCTTGGCGTCCGACAGGCCGTAGGCACGTAGGAAGTCGGTGCTGATTGCCGCTGCGCTGATGAAATTGGCATCGTCGGGCCGTCCGATGAACTCGTGATCGGCACCGGCGTAGACGACACCGAACTTGTCGCCGGCCGGAGCGGATTGCACTGGCAGCAGATGATCATGCCAGTCCGTGACCAATCCGGGCACAAGGTCGCGGTCGCCGGTGACGAGCAGCATCGGCACACGATCGCCGGCATAGGCATCCGGTCCGATCAGGCCAGGAATGCGTCCGGGTGACGAAAAACCGAGCACTGCTTTGACGCTAGGATCACGGAAGTTGCCAAGCGATGCCAGCCCGCCGCCCAAGCACAAAGCGGTCAGCGTACCGAAGCTATGCCCCGCCGCCACTACCGGTCGCCCCGGCCAAGTCTTCGCCCCATAGGCGCTGGCCGCGCGAAGGTCGGCGATCCGTTCCCCGAAGCTCGCCTCGCGGCTGAACTTCTCGCGATCGGGATAGTGCATCGAGTCGACATGCACCGGCGCGATCACCGCAAACCCTGCCTTCTGCCATGCCGACACGACCGCATCGTAGCGCTCAGGCCATGAGCCAAGTCCCGTCGAGAACAGGATGACGCCTTTTACATGCTTAGGTACCCAGGTGACGAGAGTGGTCGCGCGCGTGGCAGATACCGTCAACGGTACTTGCCCTGTAGGCTGCGCCGCTGACGGCGTAGCAGCTACGGCCAGCAGCAACCCTGCGGCCCAAGCAATCTTTGATCGACGCACCAAATCTCCCCCCCTCACCACGCTGCTTCGCTGGTACAGCGCAGCACCCATGTGTCCAGTATCCGCATCGGTGATGTGAAGCCACCTCCTTCCCGTTGAGGAACGGCCAGCGAGAAGGCGCGGCGTTCTCGAAATCGATCGAGGTCCGGGAATCATCGCCTGTCTGCCGCAGATGCTATAGTAACGAAAAACGCTCGGAGTGGGCTTGTCGTATCACCGACCTCGCTTATGCGCTCTCTAGGAAGTCAGCGCGGTGCTCTCGCATTTTTCATCATCATGCGGATCTTGTTCAATACGAGAAGAGCAATGAGGGCGCTGCTAATCCACACCAGAGCCAGAGAAGTGGCATATCCCACGCCCTGTAAAAGCATCAACGGCCCTAGGAAAACAACGTAGTTCCTGCCGAGATAATCGAGTCGACCAGCTAGCGTGTCCATGTGCGGAGGATGTACCTGGTTACGCTCGCCGGCAAGCAGCATCAGCTACGAGGTGTTGGTGCAAACCAGGAGCGACGAAGGTCGTTTCTCGATAATGAACGGCCAGCGAGACCGCGCGGGCGTTCTCGGGGTCTATCGGTAACATTCTGCCCTAATTCACAATGGGCTAAATTGTTCCTGCAGCGATTGGGTATGCGGTTTCGGAAGTAGGTACCCTTCCGCGATGTTCCCTAAGAACAAGTAGTGCTTTGCGATTGCGACCGGTGCTGGTTAGCCGAAATCCCGCTCTTACGCTGACGAATGCCCGACGGAGCGATGGGCGGTAGCGACCACGATCATTGCCAGCGCGATGGATTGAAACATAAATTGTGCTTCGCTAAGGATCGCCAAGCCGACGCCAGACGGTGCGTAAACGGTATTAAGTCCGACCCGAAATAGTGGGCCAGCCTGCAGCGCGAAGATCACGGCCACACTCGTCCACGCGGGAACGATCGCTTTTCGCAAGGCAAACGCCACAAACAGCGCACCGACAGCGGGTTCGATGGAGGTGAGATAGCTCGGCAAGTCGACGTGCCAGTCATAGGGTATGGTGTACAGCTGATCACCTTCGCGCTTGGCATTGGCAGCGATGATGCCCGCAAATGACTGGTGGACCAGTGGCGACAGCCACAGGTCAATAATTGCTGTCGCTGCGATGGCACCCGTCGCCTTCGCGGCACGGCTCCGAAGGGCGGCATTGAGCCCCACTGCCGCAACGACCATCAAGACAATGCGTCCCAGGTCAGGCAGGTTGTCGATGAAGGGGAAGATCGTCCATTTGGTCGAGACGATGTTGCGCATGATGGGCACGCGGAACAGTGCCTGATTGATCGCGGCTGTTGTCAGGACCAGGAAAGTCAGCCGGCTTGCCAGTGACATACCGCGGCGTCTCAAAACCAGATCCGTTACGAGAAGGCCTACCGCGAGTAGAACGTGATCCGGTACGATCGCCAATCCTGCGTGCGGCAAAGCATCGGGATAAGGTACGCCCAGATAGTCCAGGAGGACAGTGTGGATCCCGATTGGGATCAGCGTCGCAGCGACCAACCCAAGCAAAAGGCATCGCCATGAAAGTCGCTTCTCGTTCGAGCCCAGCCGTGGGGACGATAATCTGCGGAATGCCATGCCCTGATATTTCCTCGGTAAACGACTCTCGACACTGACCGCCGCCTAGCGAGCGATGAGTGGGCGCATGACCTGCTCACTGAACAGGCGGAAACTGGTTGCTCCCACGTTTCCAGTGGCACGCGAAGCCGTGTTATCGATACCCTCGTCCTTGGCCCGGTACATCTCGGCATAGCCTGTCGCGAAGGATGCGGTTGCACCGCGATCAATGAACCCCTGGCGGAACTGCTCGTAGCTGATCTGCTGATAGCGGATATCGCGGCCCAGAACCTCTGACATGATCGCGGCCTGGTTGTTGAACGAGAGATCCTCCGGCCCGAGGACAGGTATATCGGCGCAGCCTGACCAACTAGCGTCCTCAAGCAACCTAACTGCTGCGACGGCAATGTCGGCCGTCGCTGTGAACGGCAGCTTCTTGTCAGGATCGATTGGGCCGAAGAACATGCCCTGTTCACGGATCACGCCAGCCTGCCGCGCGGTGTTCTCCATGAATGAGGGCATTGCCAACCCACGGAATGCCGCCCCGCTTTCCATCAGCAATTCGTCGGCTTGTAGAGACGTGCTGACTGGCCCCGCCCTGCCCTGCCACGGTGTGCCGCGCCCAATCGCAGTGACCGAAACGCTCCGTGGAACAGCGTTCCAGCGCAAGGCTTCAGCTGCCGGCCGGGTGAAATCGAGGTAAGCCTGATCGAGCGTCTTGGTGGCATCGGGTGGGACAAGCCAGAATACCGCATCTGCGCGACTGAAGGCGCGCTCGATCACCGCCGGGTCCCCATGGGATCCCTCTACGACTTGAACCCTTTGCCGAACGCCTTCGGACAGCTTGGCAGCGTCCCGTACAACGACGCGAACGTCGGCATCGGTAGCAAGCAGTCCCTCGAGAACCTTGCTGCCGATCTGGCTGGTGGGGGCGGTAACAACGATCATAATACGCCTCGTTTGGTTGCTAGGAAGGACAAATGCCGGAAGCGGCAAAGTATGCTCGAGGGATGAGCAGGCGTGGCGACGAGCACGGTTTGGCGCCACGCCCTTGCCTCACAAGCGGATGCTAAGCTCGATATCATCAGCAAGCGCCACGGATCGGTAGCCGCTGCCAGCTGCACGGATGCGCTCCACATAGGGTGGGCAGAAGTCCGCATTGTCAGCGAGGATCAGCGCGCCCGGACGGAGCCGGTGTGCCACGAGGTCGAGCACATCCGAGTACAGCGCCTTGGCGCCATCTAGGAGCAACAGATCGATGCTTTCAGGAAGATCGCTCGCCAGGGTTCCGAGCGCATCGCCCTCCCGAAACTCAACAAGGTCGGCTAAGCCTGCCTCGGTGAGATTTGCCTTCGCGCGAACGACCTTCGATGGCTCGAACTCGCTCGTGACAAGCAAGCCACCGCCATTGTCGCGCAGGGCTGCGGCCAGACAGATCGTCGAAAGACCGAAGGAGGTGCCGAATTCCACGATCGACGTGGCGCCGGTTGAGCGAGCGAAAATATAGAGCAGATCGCCCGTGCTCCGGGAAACCGCCAGGGGGATGTCCTTCATGCGGCTATAGAGGTCGAGATAGTCGTCACGGCTGCGAACGAGCCGTCCCTTTTCCTCGGCCGACAAGCCGTTCCAATAGTCTGCGACCGAAGGCGTCGTCTCAGGATCGACGGCATCAGCCTCGGCAAACAGGCGGTCGAGCAGCGGGGCGACCGGGCTGGTCGTCAGGGTGGTCATGATAAGCTCCTTGAAAGCGACTTGTGCGATGCGTGAGAAAATACGACTAGTTCGTCAGGTTCGCTAATCGCATTGCAGGAGCTGTTTGTGACAGAGCGCCGAAAACCCGAGATTTCCTCGCGAAAGCATCCCAAACAAGCGCGGGCGAACGACCTCGTCACGGCCGTTCTCGAAGCTGCTGTTCAGGTTTTGCGTAGTGAAGGTGCGGGTCGCTTCACCACCGCCCGGGTTGCCGAGCGCGCCGGCGTGAGCGTTGGATCGATCTACCAGTATTTCCCGAACAAGGCCGCGATCCTGTTTCGCCTGCAAACCGATGAGTGGCAGCGGACAAGCCTCTTGCTGAAAGGCATATTGGATAAAACGGACGCATCGCCGGCATCACGCCTCCGCGCACTGACCCATGCGTTCCTGCAGTCCGAATGTGATGAGGCTGAGGTTCGAACCGCCCTCGCCGACGCAGCCCCCCTCTATCGCGATGCTCCGGAAAGCGACGACGCCCGTGAAGCAGGATCTTCCGTGATCCTGGCTTTCATGCACGAGGCCCTTCCCAATCGCTCCGACGCAGAAATCTTGCTGGCGGCAGGGCTAATAGAGACGACAATGACGCAGGTCGGGAGCCGCTTCTCAGAGCGATCACGAACGGATCAGGAGATCCACGCTTTCGCTGATGCGATGGCGGACATGTTTGTGGCCTACTTGACCTCGCTGCGTGGTTGACTGCGACATCCGGAGTCGTTGTTTCCCAAAAATAAAAGACAATCAAGACAGCGCAAGCGTTCTTGGAATCGATGCGCGGCACCGCCTTTCCCGAAAACGATCGTAAAACCGAATATTAGGCCAGGCAGGCAACCGGACTTTGTCAACGCACGCGCATGCCGTTGAGGAGCAAGTCCACCAGGTGAGTAATCCGCGGCACCGGTGCGCTGTCTTTTTCGACCCCAATGGCTATCGCGCTTACCACACAGATGATGTCGTCGAAGCTGGCATCCCAACGAACGATACCGGCGTCTTGAGCGCGCTCAAGCAGTCGCTGCCCTTCCGCGGTGATCGCGTTACAGCCAGGCGTGCCGTGTTGGATGACAGTCCCTAGCGAAGCAGCAAGGCTTTGATAGACGCTTGTGTTCATCGCGAGATCCTCAAGGAACTGGCGCATCGCGTCTCCGGGATCGCCATCCATATCGCGCGCGCGGCTCGTCTCCGCGACCGACTCGAACCGCTCGTTGCTGGTGGCCGCCAAAAGCGCTTCGCGCGTCGGGAAGCGGCGATAGAGTGTGCCGATCCCGACCTTCGCTCGCTTGGCCACCTCCTCCAGCGAGACGGTTGCACCTCGCTCTAGGAACGCTTCCTCTGCGGCGACGAGGATGCGTTGGCGGTTCCGTTCCGCGTCGGCACGTAGGCCAGCCTCAACCAAAATTATTCCTTCCCTGCCTTGGCAAGTGGAGGATGCCTCCATATTAGAAGTGGAGCAATCCTCCAGTTACGCGAAAGTTTGATGTGATGACGAAGCGGTTCGAAGACAAGGTCGTGGTGATTACCGGCGGTAGTGATGGCATCGGGTTGGCATCCGCACAGCGCTTCGCGGAAGAGGGTGCCCAGGTGTACATCACCGCGCGGCGACAGGCGTTGCTCGATCAGGCAGTCAGCCAGATCGGTCACGGTGCGATCGGCGTACAGGGCGACGTCACGAACCTCGCCGACCTTACGACGCTCTACGAGCGTGTCGAGCGTGACCACGGCAAGGTCGATGTTGTGTTCGCCAATGCCGGCATGCACCAGCCCGTTCTGCTCGAAGCAATCGAGGAAGCTCATTTCGATGCGACGTTCGGCCTCAACGTGAAAGGTCTGCTTTTCACTGTGCAGAAGGTACTGCCGCTGATGACGCAAGGGGGCGTGATCGTCCTCAATGGCTCGATAGCTGGATCCAAGGCGTATCCGGGCCAGTCGCTCTACAATGCCAGCAAGGCGGCGGTTCGCTCCTTTGCACGAAGCTGGACCATTGATCTGAAAGAACGCGGCATCCGCGTGAACGTCGTCTCACCCGGTGGCACCGAAACGCGTCTTATTCGGGACTACTTCGACGCAACACAGGGAGCTGAAGAAGCGGTAATCAACGGGGTTCCACTTGGACGCCTAGGGCGCCTCGAAGATGTCGCGAGTGCCGTCTTGTTCCTAGCGTCGAGCGAAAGCAGCTTCGTTGCGGGCCATGAGCTTTTCGTGGATGGCGGGGTCGCGGCGGTCTGACCGGGGATCATCGTGCTGAACGGATGTCCGCTTTTGGGAATGCCATCGCCCACCGGGGCGTCCAATTGTGGGCGAACACGCACTGCCCTACGGCTTCCGGTCGACCCAAACCCGGTCATTCAAAGCGCTCTCGCCGCTTCCCAAAATCACCCGCTCATTCAGTTTCTTGATTTCGGCGGGCTGGACGGTTCGCTATCGAGTAGCGGCGAGCGCGCAGCGCAAGGCAACGGATCGGGCAGAACCGGCAGCGCGCCGATATCGATATGCCCGCGCCATCTGACCAGTCCTCCACAAGCTGGCCCGCGTCGCACAACCATTCCGCTTCCCGAACGCGGTACAGCGCGGAACAAGGCGGCATCCGAATTACCTCTATCGGGAGCCAGAGCCGAGATCACGAGGGAGGGCGTGCTGGCCGCGATCGACGAGTTCGACGCGGTTGACCAACGGCGAATGGACCTACGACGAGGGACGGCCGCTCGGCAGCCCGAGCCGCTCGGAACAAGCGAGGAATGGGAGGGTGCCAAGGCGCGTCGTTCCGCCAGGCCTCGGCTGGTGGACCCGCCGACCGATCAGGGGATTGACGCTGCAGTTGCCGCCGTCGATGCGCGCACCATCTAATCGCCCGGACACGCCGCACTCGCTGGCGGCTCCATTCAGCGTGGGAACGACGAGAATGAGGGATGATCTTCGGACCGCAGAGTGGTCGGCCGTGGCGGCCGAGATCGACGCCTGTCGGCAGCAGCTCCGAGAGTGCGAACGGGTCTTCGGCTACTCGCAGGACGAGCATGGCTATCACGAGGACGAACGCTATGGGGCGGAGAGGTCGTATCTGGGGTTCCGACTCCGTCAGGCGTTCCTGCGGATGCTCATCCTCATAGAGCGTGGGGAGCTTTCGCAGTTCCTGACGAACTTCCGCGCGGGCTTCGCCGCATACGAGGGCAAGCTCGAAGTGCTCGGTCATTCTCCGCATGACCCGGAGGACCTCTACAGCGAACCGCTCATCTTCATGGACCAGAGCTTCGACGCGTTGTCGGCGATGCTTCGGGGTGTTGGCACGCGCGACCAATACGAGCTGGGTTTGCTCGAGCGCATACTGCGCCAGACGCCGTACATTCTGGCCAATCGCGGCACGACGCCGATCTCGGAGAAGGACGTCCGTCAGCCGGTCTTTGATGTGCTGAAGACGGTCTTTTCCGATTGCCGCCGCGAAATTCCGGTGTCGCACCTCTTCAAGACTTACAGGGCCGATCTGGGTGTTCCGGCGCTGAAGGCGTTGGTCGAGTTCAAGTATGCGCTCGACGAGAAGGAGCTCAAGAGCGAGCTTGACGGTGTCTACGCGGACATGAACGGCTACGCGGGTGATCCGCAGTGGAACCGCTTCTTCGCGGTCTTCTACACGGCGACGCCGGTCGCGGCCCCCGAGCGGATCTTGGAGGAGTTCAAGCTTTCGCGAGCGGACATGAGCTGGCAGCCCATCATCGTCCATGGGACAGGGACCAGGCCCAACAGGAAACCGGTAGCCAAGGTCAAGCCGACGTCGTCGGAGACGGTCCGAAGGAAGCGCTCTGGCCAGAGCGCCGTCGGCGGCAAGTCGCCTCTGTCGGGCTAGTAGCCGCTGCAGGCCCTAGCTCGGCCGATACCGGTATCCGGAGTAAGCTCGCTCGGCCCGACGAAGCGACTTCATGGCCTGGCGATCCCGAACAGCGCGCTGGCCGCGTTCCGGCCCATTCCGATTACGCCGTCGAAGGCTGGCCTGGTCATGCTCGGCGCACTGCCGACATAGCCCTGCGTTTTCACCACTCCCATCCTGTGCAGCAGCGCGAGGACGGCACCTGAACTGCGGCGACCACCCTGCACGAAAAGGCGCTCCAGCAGCGCCGAAGGGTCGACATTCTGCGCCAGTGCAAATTCGACGTTCGCAACGGCAAGATCGGCGGGTGCCTGGAGATGCAGCAGGTGCTCGTCGACCGTTGCGACAGCGACTTGGCAGGTGGTGATCAGCGTGACCAGGTCGGCCAGCGTGGGCCCTTGCCGGGCATCGAAGCGAGCGAGCGCGGCCGCGATGTCCGCGCCGCCCTGTGAGTTCCTGAAGTAGGCGCCGGCGCGCTCCAGCGTCGATCGGGTGTGCGAGCCGAGCGAGTGCCTGTAGCCGCCATGGACGAACTGGTTACGCCAGGTCGCCAGCAGCTCGATCGTGGCCAGCTGCTCCGGTCCAACCGCGCAAGAATAGTGCGCCACCACGGTTGCGAAGCGGGCGAAGATCGTGAGCCTCGCGCCGGCAGGCGTGCGCGCGGTTCCTTTCAGGACACTGGCCAAGGACGGATCGGTAAGGCGCGGCATCTGCCCGAGCACCTTCATGTACTGGTCGACACCGTCCAGCATGGACGTCATGGCTGACTTCGCGACGAACTCGCGCGTCTCGGTCTACTCTGCCGCCGTGAGCGGCTTCGCCCATCCCAGGTGCAGATCGGCGGGGCGGATTTCAGGGCTCCTAGCGAGAGTCTCGACCGCGACCCACAACGTGTGGAGGTGCCGGCTTACGTCCCCTGCGGTCCGGCGAAGCGAAACGCGGGCCGGTGTCGCGACGAAATGGACTATCTGGACAGGACGCGTGCTCAATGCGCTGAAACTCCAAGGGCAAGCGGTAGCTGACGTGGTCATCGGCCACGAGTGGAAACGAACACAGTCACGGACTAAACGGTATCGGACAACGTCACGTCAAGACGCGGAGCGGGCCAGTCGCCGACGGAGGTGTAAGCGATAAGGTTGCCGGCGACCGCTCCGAACTCTCCAGCGTGGAACTGCTGCAGTTCGAGACGCCCGGCTCCTAGCCCGAGACGTAGATGCGGTGGTCCTTGTCGCCCTCCGACCAGGGGGACAGCGGAGTCGCGTGGGGGGCTTCGATGGCGAGCATCAGAAGACTTACATGGAATCGCGAAGCCGCCTCAGCGACCGCACGTCAGCTTTGGCACATCTTCAAGCTGCGAAGACAGAGGTTCAAACAGGAAGCCATTCTTCGGTCGCGGCCCTCCCCCACCTGAACGAACGGCTGTTTACAATGAGCTCTTTCCGTAAGCGGACGGGCCGCTTTCCACCAGAATGGCCCCACGGGCCTCGGACCCTCTAGCATTATGCCAAGGCGTAAGGCTTCAAGGATTACACCACAAGCTCGCCGACGCTGCCGAGGAAGTCTATGGCGTCGACGAATTTATGCCGAGGCCCGTCAAGACGAATGTCGACATGCAAGCCGGAAATGTTTGAAGCTCGATGCCCGTCGGCTTGGGCTGGAACGTCTTATAACCACAGAATGCAGTGCTGGCATCGGGTATCCGCAACACATGTGCACTGCGAGGCATAGCACAAGTCGAGAATTCAGAGTGTCGACGAAGGCCACAAGCTCCGCCCAGGCGAACTAGGAACCTTGCGTACCAGCCGGGACCTTTCGGCGTTGCCCGACGTCGCGTTCCACCGGATCTAGACCGCCCCCAAGCGACCGGTACAGCTCGACCAAATTGCTCCCCTGGTTCAGTCGCGTCGTAACGAGCTGCTGCTGCGCCGCATAGGCTGTCCGCTGTGAATCCAGGGTCGTCAGAAACGACTCTACCCCGGCCCGGTAACGTGCGTCCGATATGCGCAATGCAGCGTTCGCCGCATTCACACGCGCAGTCTGCGCCGCGATCTGCTCGTCGATTGTCCCACGCTGCGCCAGCGCATCGGCAACCTCGCGGAACGCCGTCTGCACAGTTCGCTCATAGGTCGATACCGCAACCTGCTGCTGCGCACGCGCAACCTGCAGATTGCCGCGCAACCGGCCTCCGTCGAACAGGGGAAGGGAGACCGCCGGAGCTGCGGTATAGGTGAAGCTCCCTCCCGAGAAGAGGCCGCTCAGCGCGGGGCTGATCGTCCCGAGGGTTCCGGTGAGCGAGATGCTCGGGAACAAGGCTGCCCGGGCTGCTCCGATATTGGCATATTGCGCAATCAACTGGTGTTCGGCCTGCAGCACGTCGGGACGTTGCAGCAAGATGTCGGACGCAAGGCTTACGGGCAAGGCCTTGATCGCGACCTCACCATTCCCCAACCCTTGCGGCAGTAATTGCGGGGTTACCGGCGTGCCGACCAGCAGGTCCAGCGCATTCTTGTCTTGCGCCAGACGGGTCCGCAGCACTGCTATGTCGTTGCGAGCCGCCTGATACGTCGTCTCGGACTGTCGTGCCTCGAGTTCGGATGCGACACCGATGCGGAACTGCGCGCGGGTCAATTCGAGCGACTGCTCGAACGACTTGAGCGATTCCTGCGAAATGCGAAGCTGATCCTGGTCCGATGCATAGGTCAACCATGCGGTGGCTATTTCGGCGATCAGCGTGATGCGGGTGGACCGCTGCGCCTCTTCGGTCGAGAAATACTGTTCCAGCGCTGCACGGCTCAGGTTGCGCAAACGACTGAACAGGTCGAGTTCGTAAGCCGAGACCCCGAGGTTTACCGAATAGAACTCGAGGTTGGACGAAGACGATCCTATCCCTGCGCCGACCCCAGTACCGCCGGTACCAGCTCCAGTACCGCCGGTACCCCCGGTACCTGTGCCAGTGCCAGTTCCAGTACCCGTACCCACGCCAGTTCCGGTACCGCTCCCCGCGGCCCCGCCAAGCGCGCCGGTCGCTCCTTGGATATTGTTAGTGTACGTCGCCGACCCGGACAGCGTCGCTGAGGGAACAAGATTGGCTCGCTGGATCCGATATTGCGCGCGTGCCTGCAGGACGTTGCCGGCCGCGATCCGCAAATCGCGGTTGTTCTGCAATCCCAACGCGATCGTGTTGCGCAGTCGGTCATCCGTGAAGAACTCCCGCCAGCCGATCTTAGTGATGTCCGGCGCATCCGTCGGTGCGACCGGGTACACACCGCCTGCCGGTAGAGCAGCCGGGACTTCCCCCAGGGGGCGAATGTATTTCGGCGCGAGATTGCAGCCGGCCAGTACCGTCGCGCCCATCAGGCCAAGGACGATCTTGCTGTTCAACATCACTCAGACTCCCTGCGACGGCGCGGGTTCGTGCCCATGCGCACCATCATCGTGTCGATCGCCATCCGACCTGCGATCGTCCGTCCCCGGCTGCTCCGCCTTCTTACGGTTGAACAGGCGCATGACCACGACGAAGAACATCGGGACGAAGAAGATCGCGAGCACGGTCGCCGACAGCATGCCGCCTACCACCGCTCGACCAATGGCATTCTGTCCACCTGCGCCCGCTCCGCTGGAGATCGCCAGCGGGAAGACGCCGAAGACGAAGGCGAGACTCGTCATCAGGATCGGACGAAGACGCAGCTTTGCCGCTTCGATCGCCGCATCGAACGCACTCAGCCCGTCCCGCATCTTCTCCTCGGCGAACTCGACGATCAGAATCGCGTTCTTCGCCGAGACGCCGATAGTCGTGATCAGGCCGACCTGCAGATAGATGTCGTTGTTGAGACCGGTCAACGTGGCGGCCAGCAGCGCGCCGACGATCCCGAGCGGAACCACCAGCATCACCGAGATCGGCACCGACCAGCTTTCATAAAGTGCTGCGAGACACAGGAAGACGATCAGCAGCGACAAGGCGTACAGCGCTGGTGCCTGTCCTCCGGACAGTTGCTCCTCGTAGCTTAGCCCGGTCCAGTCCAACCGCGTCCCCGGCGGGAGCTTGGCTTGCATGTCCTCGACCGCCTTCAACGCGGCTCCGGACGAGACGCCCGGTGCCGGCTGTCCGAGGATCTCCATCGACGGCTGGCCATTGTAGCGCGTCAACTGCGTCGGGCCCTGGTTCCAGGACACGTCGGAGAAGGCCGAGAACGGCGCCATGTTACCATTCGCGCCGCGTACGTAGAGTTTGCCGATATCGTCAGGGGCCATGCGATAGGGCGAGTCTGCCTGGATATAGACACGTTTCACGCGACCGCGATCGATGAAGTCGTTCACATAGGCCCCGCCCCACGCTGTCGCGATCGTACTGTTGACCGAGGCCAGATCAAGGCCAAGCGCGCCCGCCTTGTCCTGATCGACGTTTACCTTGAGCTGCGGCGCATCGTCGAGCGAATTGGGTCGGACCCCCATCAACGACTTGTTCTGCGACGCCATTCCAAGCAGCTGGTTGCGGGCAGCCAGCAACTTGTCGTGGCCGATCCCGCCTTCGTCGACCAGCTGCAGATCGAATCCGGTAGCGTTGCCCAGTTCCTGCACGGCCGGCGGAATGACCGCGAAAATCAGTCCGTCGCTATATTTCGAGAAGGCACCCATCGCACGACCGACCACTGCTTGCGCCTTGTTCTTGGCGCCCGGTCGGTCCTTCCATTCCTTCATCGGAATGAAGGCGATACCGCTGTTCTGTCCCTGACCCGCGAAGCTGAAACCGTTAATGGTGTAAACACCCCGGATCGCATCGCCTGCGTCGCTCAGGAAGTGATCGCGCACCAAGTCCAGACCCTTTTGGGTCCGTGCGGTCGTGGCACCAGGAGGCCCCTGTACCAACGCGATCATCACGCCCTGGTCCTCGTCCGGCAGGAAGCCAGTCGGTAGGCGCGTGAAGAGGAAGATCATTCCTGCGACAATAAGCGCGTAGACGATGAGCGAACGGCCCCACCGGGTTGCCGTGGAACGCACCCCACCCTCGTAGCGTGCCCGACCGCGATCGAACCGGTCGTTGAACCAGCGGAAGAAGCGCGACAGCGGCCCGTTGCCCTGCCCCTTGTTGGGATCGTGCGGCTTGAGGATCGTCGCGCAAAGCGCTGGCGTCAGGATCAGCGCGACCGCGACCGAGAGGACCATCGCCGACACGATCGTAATCGAGAACTGGCGATAGATGACGCCGGTCGACCCACCGAAGAACGCCATCGGCAGGAATACCGCCGACAGCACTACAGCGATGCCGATCAACGCACCGGTAATTTCCTGCATCGACTTGCGCGCCGCCTCCTTGGGGGAGAGGTGCTCCTCGGTGATTAGCCGCTCGACGTTCTCGACCACGACGATCGCATCGTCGACCAGTAGGCCGATCGCGAGCACCATCCCGAACAGGGTGAGCGTGTTGATCGAGTAACCGAAGGCCGCGAGCACTGCGAAGGTCCCGGTCAGCACGACCGGAACAGCAATCGTCGGGATCAGCGTCGCGCGCCAGTTCTGCAGGAACAGGTACATCACGAGGAAGACGAGCACCACCGCTTCGATCAGCGTCTCGATGACCTGTTCGATCGAAAGCCGAACGAACGGGGAGGTATCGTACGGGAAGACGACCTTCACGTCCGGCGGAAACTGCTTGGCGAGCGTGTTGACCCGTGCCTTGACGGCAACCACAGTGTTGAGGGCGTTCGCTCCAGGAGCAAGCTTGATGCCGATGCCCGAAGCGGGCTTGCCGTTCCACTGCGCGGAGAAGGCGTAATTCTCTGCGCCAATCGCAACGCGGGCGACATCGCCCAGCCGAACGACCGACCCGTCGGCACCGCTTTTCAGGCGGATCTTAGCGAATTGCTCGGGCGTCGTCAGACGCGACGACACGGACACCGTGGCATTCAGCATCTGCTCCTTGGGGGCCGGCTGTGCGCCGATCTGACCAGCGGAGACCTGCGCGTTCTGCGCCGTGACTGCGTTGGTCACGTCCGTCATCGTCAACGCGTAGTTGTTAAGCTTGATCGGATCGACCCAGATCCGCATCGCATATTGCGAACCGAATATCTGGGTATCGCCAACACCGGCAACGCGGGACAGCGGATCAGCGATCTTCGACGCGACGATATCCGCCAGATCGGCAGCGTCGTGCTTTCCGTTCTCGGAATAAAGTCCGACGAAGAGCAGGAAGTTCTGTGTCGCCTTGGCCACGACGATGCCTTGGCGCTGCACCTCCTGTGGGAGCAGCGGCGTTGCAGCCTGAAGCTTGTTCTGCACTTGGACCTGAGCGATGTCCGGATCGGTACCCTGCTCGAAGGTGAGCGTGATCGTCACCGTTCCCGCGGACGAGGACGATGCCGAGAAGTATCGGAGGTGATCGATCCCCTTCATCTGTTGCTCGATGATCTGAGTCGTCGTGTTCTCGAGCGTCTGCGCGTCTGCGCCCGGATAGTTGGCGGTGATCGAGACGGCGGGCGGGGCGATCGCCGGGAACTGCGCGATCGGCAAGGTCCGTAGCGACAGAATACCGGCGATGATGACCATCACGCCCAGCACATAGGCGAAGATCGGGCGATCAATGAAATAGCGTGACATGGCTGGTTACTTCGCCTGTGCCTGCGCCTTACCCGGCTGGGGCTGAGCACCGGCGGGTTGCGCGTTAGGATTCCATGGCTTGCCCTGAACAGACATGCCGGGGCGAAGCATCATGCCACCCTCGACGATGACTTTGTCGCCCGGCTTCAATCCGCTCGTTACCAGCCAGTTTGTGCCGATCGCACGGGTAGCCTGAAGCGAGCGCACCTCAACCTTGTTCCCAGCGCCGATGACCATGACGGTCGGAAGCCCCTTTTCGTCGCGGCTAACCGCGCGCTGCGGGACCAAGATGCCGTTGGCCTGCGTGCCCTCGACGAGCGACGCGCGGACGAACATGCCCGGCAGCAGCAGGCCGTTCGGATTCGGGAACAGCGCGCGGATGACCTGCGACCCGGTCGAGGGATCGACCGTGACGTCGGCGAAGCGCAGCGTTCCTTGTGAGCGATATTCGCTGCCGTCCTCAAGCTTCAACTTAACGCGAGCGTTGCCGTCGCGGGTAAGTTGGCCATTGAGAATTTGCTGTCGTAGCTTGAGCAGATCGGCGCTGGACTCCTGAATGTCGACATAGATCGGATCAAGGCGTTGGATCGTTGCGAGGGCGTTGGTCTGGGATGCGGAGACCAGTGCGCCCGTCGTGTATACCGACCGGCCGATCCGACCGGTGATTGGCGCCCGAATGGTCGTACGGGCCAGATCAATCTGTGCAGTGCGCAGCGTCGCCTGCTGCGCCGCGACGTCGGCCTGCGCCTGCGCTGAAGTGGTTTGGGCGTTCTCAAATTCCTGACGCGCGATGGCATTAATTTTTACCAGTTCGCCATAGCGGCGAGCCAACGCGGCACTAGAAGCGATGCTGGAGCGGGCGCGCGTCAGCGCGGCGCGGGCGCTTGCAACCTGTGCCTCGTAGGGGGCCGGATCAATGCGATAAAGCCCCTGGCCTTTGTGAACCACGTCGCCCTCGACGAACAGGCGCTGGAGCACCAGCCCGTTGACCTGAGGTCGCACTTCAGATGTCTCGAATGCAGATGTTCGTCCAGGCAATTCCGTCGTCAGGGTTATCGGCTCCTGCCTCACCTCGACATAGCCAACCGGTGCAGGCCCCTGCGGCGCCTGCTGCGGCTGCTTCGCACCACACGCCGGCAGTGCGAGCAAAACGCTTGACGCCAACACGCAGCGCATCAGCCGATTGGAGGACATAAAATTTCCCGCTTGAAAAAAAGTATGAGAGCGATCACTCACGAGCGGCGTCGTTAGACGTGCCAGTTGAGTGCGTCAACAAGGCATGAGAGAGGACCTTAGATTGTCGACTGTTGAATGCCCGCCCCCCTCGCGCGCGGAGTTGCGCCGGCACAATATTAAGGCGGTGGCGCGGCGGCTCTTTGTAGAGCACGGCTTCCATTCAACCGGAATTGCCTTGATCGCTCGAGAGTCCGGAGTGGCCGTTCAGCAGCTGTACCGCGATTTTCCCTCTAAAGAGGACATCATTGCAGCAATCGTGGAGGCGGACTGCAAGAAGTTCGCGGACTTGGCTACTCTCGAGAGGGCATTAGCGGCGAGAAACCGTTACGGAATCATGATATGGCTGACGTCTGCAACCTGTCGCCAGGAGAAGGCTGGTGACAGGCTTTTCTTGGAAATAGCAGCTGAGGCATCCCGGAACCAACGGATTAGCGCAATCTTCTCTGATGTTCGCAAGACAATGTCAGAAAACATAAGTCGGGCTTTTGCCGGTTTAGCAGCAAGTAACTTCGTGAGCGCGGAGCACCGCCTTCTTGCGGAGGCCTTCATGATCGTATCAATCGGCTCGGTTTGCACTGAAGCACTCCATGGAGGAAACGTCGCAGCCGCGAGCGAGAAGTTGATACGTTGTTTAATTGAGAATGCGTGAACCCGGACTACCGTTCATCCGGGAGCCTGCCTCACCATATGGGCGAACGCCCATTTACCCATATTCAACGCGTAAGGCAGTTAGGCGCTTTTCACCCAATGAGCCGGTTAGCCCACTGTTCTGCAATCTGAACGAATGGCTGCTTACCGCCTATCGCCGCCTGAAAGCGGCCGTTCCGCTTTCCACCCATATGACGATGCAGCCCCCTGCCTAGCTGCCTGAACGAACGTCCGCTTACGCCGTTCGCCCCCCGAAAGCGGCCAGGCGGGTTTCCACCCATTTAGTTGTCAGGGAGGCGGCTAACTACTTAATAGATGGTCGTAGGCGGTAAGCTGGGGAGGGTGCTCGGATGCTTACTCTGGATCAGCATGCGGAAGCGATCGTAGTATCGTCGAAAGAACAAACTTTCTCGTTGGATTGAGAGCTACCTCACGACTGACGCCGAAAGCTCATCTTCCGCCGTCGCCAGTCCTGGCCATGTCGCGCTGCCACATTACCTATAAGCTTATTAACCGCCTGTCGGGTCACTTGGAGCATCCGATACGAAGCGTTGCTCGGCCTCATTGCCCTCCCCAAAATGGACTTCATATTTTTTGCCGGCCTCCAGACAGCGTATGTGCGCCAGGGCAGACGTGCCAAATATCCCCATTACATGCCACGGGACCATCCGTATGACGCCCCATCCTACGCACTCGATTTTCAAGCTTGTCTCCTGCCCAAGACGGTCTGTTGACGCAACTGGCGGGGTATCAACGACCAAAAACCGACGGATTGCTTTATAATTCATTAGGCGACTGTCTGGCTACCGTTCAATCGTTAGCAGTTCGGTGGACCGGTGAAATCGTCGCATTGAGCACGACCAGCAAGGCTGGTGTGTGCATCGCGTCTACCTTTGTCCTTGACTACCTAGCTTATAAAACCGTTGTTTGCGGGGAAATGCCACGACGATAAATGGCTTGTATGAAGCCTTACGCCGGCATCAGGTTTACGTAGACGGCAACGGTGAAACCGTCGCTAGTGCTTACAATCTCACAATCCAATGGCTCCCGTTTTGGCACATATCCGCGTTTGGGCCGGTTCTTGCATTTTACCGGATTAACCATACTGGAGGTGTTTAATGCGTACCAATCTTCTTTCGGCCGTCGCAGCAGTTGCGCTGGTTTCGATCGCAAACGTAGCACCGGCGTCGGCTGCAGTTTTCCCGGTCGGCACGACCACCCCAGGTGTAGGCTCGTTCCAGGCAGCACCAGGACCGAACGGCACGTTCAACGGCGCGATCAACCGCATTGGTCTCGGCGAAGGCACGTTCAGCGACACGTTCACGTTCACGCTCCCGGCGGCAGGCTTCGGCAGCGGCTCAGTGATTAGCTCGAACGTTGGTGGCGTCACTGGCCTCACTTTTTCGTCGGTGACCTTCAACGGCACGTCCCTGACCATCAATTCGAACGGCAACCTGACCTTCGCCGGCGTGAACAATGTGCAGATCTTCGCAAACCAGCTCAACACGCTGGTGGTTTCGGGCACCTCGGCAGGTGGCGCATCCTATGGTGGCAACCTGACCTTCGTTCCGGGCGCTGTCCCTGAGACTGCAACGTGGATGATGATGCTGGCCGGCTTCGGCATGATGGGTGCAGGCTTGCGCTATCGGCGTCGTAGCGCGAACGTCAAGTTCGCCTAATCGCGTAACGCATAGGTGCCGCCAGCGCGAGCCGGCGGCACCTTTTGTTTGCCAGAGATCAAGCGCCTCCCTCCCGGTCAATAATATATTGCGCGTTGTGACCGCAGGAACAGCGCTCTACGGTTTCACCAACCGGCTAGCGTTCCCCCAAATGACCTAGTCGGCCAGGGCTGCCGCAGATCCACGCTTGTGGCAGCCCGCTCCCACAGCGGAATCACCTTAGCAGCAAGTGGTTGGTCACGGACGAAACGGCGCATGGTTTCCGTCACAGCGCCCCTGATGCCTGTCAGCCAAGTTTACATGCATGCCTTTGAATTAACGAATTTCCACGTAATTGCGCCATTGGCACGGCTTTTGCGGATACGGGAAACATACCAATCTGGAGTGTTTCCCATGCGTACCAAGTTCCTCTCCGCCGTCGCCGCTGTTGCAGTTGTCGCGATCGCAAACGTTGCACCTGCCTCGGCAGCTGTGTTCCCCGTTGGCACCACGACGCCTG
>Ga0265798_10003564_pt1 | contig 22025 bp, 13 predicted proteins | sample P3T30metagenome_FD_192430 | JGI IMG/M metagenome (GOLD analysis project Ga0265798, IMG submission 192430) | Plant litter microbial communities from East Loma Ridge, Irvine, California - P3 T30 | ecosystem: Environmental > Terrestrial > Plant litter > Unclassified | place: USA: California... | reverse complement strand
TCGCGTGTCCGGACTGTATCTCTTGGGAGGAGAAGTCTTCCAGCTGTAAGTCAGACACCAGCCAGTCATCTTCCGAAATGCAGCTCTGCCGGCCGCTCACTGCCGAGTTCCATGAGTCTGCGAATCTGAGGCTCCATGAAAGCCTCTTGCGCAAGCATCTCTCCGATGCGGGTATTGGCCACCGCGTTGCATCGTAATACAATCCTAACGCTTGAGCAACGGTGTTAGCGTCACTGAGCAGTGACTGCCTGGCCTCAAAGTTTGGCTTAAGGATGTCGTTTGGTGGTGATGTGACGAGTATAAGCATTGCTTGTAGGAGACTGATGGACGGTTGTCTGTCCTCTTTATGGACACGACGCATGACAAAGCCCCACAACTTATCCAGAGGTGGAGGGTCATATACTGTTTGTATACAGAGATAATCATCGAAAGCAGTGAAGCCCTGGGCGATATAGTAGACCGCTGCTAGCAAAATCGGCGCCGAGGTCATGGTGACGATTGAGTCGCTTTCCGGGAGTAACGGTAATTGAGGAGTTATGAATTGGTCGTATCTGAGAAAACTTGTCAGAGTAAGCCCAAGTCTGTCAGCGCCGGTACTTACAAAGATATCAAGCGTTCACCGATCGAGCGAGGAACGATATCGTCCAACTCTGCACGCGAAGGCGCCCTTCCAAGCGTGTGAGACTCAGTATGCAAATCATCGCCAATGTCCTGGAGGAATTGTATGGGCAATTGGCCAGCATCTATCGACCGCACCGTGAGCTTCTTGAACGGGAAGACAGATTGCTGGTTGAACTTGTATAAGCGGAGGAGGTAGGGGTCCATGTCGCCAGTGAGTCCACAGTATCGTCCTGTCTGGATAGGGAGATGTTCGGGCGTTTCGAAGGCTTCCATGCCCTCCATTAGTTGGGAGGGTGAATTGATCCAGTCAGCGAATGGATAGAAAGCGGCGCTTGGGGCCTGCGGTACTGCATGACTGCCGTCCTGTGCTTCATCTGGCAACATGTTGCTGTCGTCGAGATCGGGGAAAGATTCTATATCGTGTGACTGGAATGTGGCATCAAATGCCTGTGGATCCATTGCTGGAGGAGTACTGTTGTTCTGCATGCCCGATAAGAGTGAGCCACCACCGCCCAACCCAGTTCCATCGTAGTCAGGACGGACGGGCGCCCCTACTGACGTTACGTTATCATCAGTATCGTTAATGGGTACACGCTTTTTCCTTGTTGAGGAGCTGCTATTGAAGGTGCATTGGCGTTTGTAATACGAGCACAGTTGACACGGCGCGCCCCCTTCGATTCGGCATGCACTCTTCCGTGATCGGCAAAAGTCACAGGCTCGTTGGGACTTGCTCATGTAACGCCGCGAAAGCATGCTCTGGGCATTGCTTGTGCTGGTGGCGTCCATGTTTGAAAGTGTTATCCGGTCTCCACTGAATTCATCCTGTGGTTACCTAGAACGAGGGAAGTTATGCGAAGTCGGAGTCGCGAAGATCTGATCACGACACTCACACCGCCGTGCTGGAGGATGTATATCTCAGACCGGTACCATGATAGAACCGGTGTCATATACCTGTGCCGCTCTTCGAACTTTCCGTTCTTTGAAACTCGAGCCAAACCCCTGCAACGACAGAGGTTCATAACACTAACTCCAACCCTACTTGTGATTGCTTCTACTATTATCGATCGTAGCATCTTTTGCTTTACATTTTATACAAATAAAAAGCTAAAAATCAATACAAAACTATATTTACTCATGTCTATTCTTTCTCAACATGAGTAGTGGTAAAGGGTTAGTATTAGGGTTATAGACCCCTGTCGTTACAGGGGTTTGAGTCAACAGATTCGAAAGCCGCAAGTTTGAAGCGCGGCACAGGTATATGACACCGGTTCTACTTTAGACTCCCTTTCCTTGTCGCCGTCGTTGCTATACCATCAATATTTCATCGAACTCCAGAGGTTACAAGGACGAAAGCTTTCCACCTCATCTTATCTTTCAGATGTCTTCCACCAACCGAAGTCAGCTGCTACGAGACCCGGGTGGACCTGAGGGTACATGTAGTCCTTGGGTTGTACTGTACGGCGTCAAACGCCACAGTGTAAATAACATACGCTTGTAATGAGCCAGTGAGCATGAAAGCATACCTTACCTACATGTACCTATTGACCCTCAGTCCTCAGACGAGCGCGTCCCGAATGAAGTCAGAAGATCGTTGTCTTGGCGCCGGCCGTTTGGGAGCGCGCGCGCCTCTCCTGTGAACTTCCATCGCCCCACTCTTGCCGCCTTGGACGCCAGGCTTCCTCGACGTCCTCCCGTGTCACGACCATTTCGCATTGGCTCTCACCGTGCTGCTGGCTGAAATACACTACGCTCGTGCCATCACCAGACGGTAAGTCGCCTTGCGCGCAAACGCTTTATCAGGAGAAATTCCGCCGCAAAAGTGCAAGGTATCTTTCCTTTACCATCAATCCTCCTCACACTCAATCAACTATTCACCACAACGACCTTCAACAAGATGGCAACCATCAACATGCCGCCGCTACCGGTTTCTCACCAACAATTCATCGAGCACGTCGCTGCCCACCCCTCGACACCTATTCCTGAGCTTCTTGTGCCGTTTCAACAGTACGAAAACGAGCTACGCAAAGTGTTCGCGCAGCAGCCTGAGCATGCCGCTGCGAAACAATGCAGCGTTGTCCCAGTCTTTGGTGGACACGAGCAGCATGTCAAAATCCGTGCCCGAGATCTCGCCCTTGAGTCGGACAAAGTCAAAGAATCTTACATCATGCCGCTGAATCCTGGCGAGCGAAAGCCTGACGGCGAATTGGCGATTGCAAAGTCCTTGCAGGATTTCAAGACAAATCTTAACCTGTTCTCCGAGTCTTCACTCGTGGATCTGAACTGGGACAACGTTGTGGTCGCTGGATCTGCTGTGGTCACATCTCTTCTGTCTGTCCCCAAGGAACATGCCCACTCCAAGAGAAGTCTCCGACGATACTACCACGAAATTGTTGCGCCAGCTTCCGATGTGGACCTCTTCCTCTACGGTTTGACAGAAGAACAGGCTGTCGAGAAAATCAAGGAGATTGAAAAGAACGTCCGAGATGCGCTTCTCGTCGAGACCACATCAATCCGGACCAAAAACACCATCACTATCGCCAGTCAACACCCAGTTCGTCATGTTCAGATTGTGCTGCGCATCTACAAGTCCATTACCGAGATCCTGACTGGATTCGACGTGGACTGCAGCTGCGGTGCGTACGACGGCAAGCAAGTTTGGGCAAGCCCAAGGGCTCTTGCGGCGTACATGACCCAGACGAACACGCTTGACCTGTCTCGCCGCTCTCCTTCATACGAGAACCGCTTGTCCAAGTATCGACACAGGAACTTCGAAGTGAGATTCCCAGAGCTTGACCGGAGCCGTGTTGACCCGACCATCTATGAGCGCAGCTTTTCGCGTACCGAAGGCCTCGCGCGTCTTCTAATCTTGGAGAAACTACCCAAGACTTCTGAGCGAGAAGCGTACATTGATCAACGAAGACTGGAGAGAGGCCGGCCAGCTGCCGACCGCTCGCGTATGGAGCTCAGACTTACCCGTGGAAACATCAAAGACAAATGGGAAGATGAAGTAGCAGAATGGGTGGATGCTGATGAGGTGTCGAACTACCACACTTTCACCGTACCATACGGACCGAAGTTTCATGCGCGAAAGATCGAAAAGCTACTATACACAAAGGATCTGCGTACGTTCGGTGGTACCTTTCTGGCTGTATGCAAAAACGCTGACGCTTACGAATAGTACTCAACGCGGAGTGGAACCGGAAAGATCGTGAAGTCAATCTCCACCGTCACCCTGCTTTCTTTGGGTCTGTGAACGACGTGATCGGGGACTGTTGTGGCGACTGCCCTGCTCCTGTCACGATCGAAGAAGAAGAAGCTGCCGAGCAAGAGAGCAAGATCTATGTATCTGGTCCGGTCAGGTTCATGAAAGATGATTGCGGCAGACAGACAATCGGCAGCTTCAACCCTCTCAGCCCCGAACAATACACCGACATGGCTTATGTCGGCAATACTCAGCTTCTCTGCCAGGCGATCGTCGACCAAGACCTGCACTACGTTGAACAGTGGCTTCGTCAAGAGGGCAATAACCCGAGCACCCGTGATCACACTGGCAGATGTCCGTTGCACCTCGCAGTGGCATCGTCTAGCCTGGAGATTGTTCAGTGCCTCATCGACCACGGTGCCCGGCTGGTTGCTCGTCTCGTTGACGGCAAGACTGCTCTCCACCTGGCTTGTCTTCGTGGCGACCCCCGAATGGTCGCAGCTCTTCTCAAGAAAAGCGAATCAAACGAGGAAGAGGAAGCTAATAAGACCGATGCAAAGCGTAAACTTCGCTTAGCGGCCAAAGAGACGCAAAGCGCAGAGGACAGCTCAATGCCACCCATGCATGATTCTACGTTCGAAGTCGTTGACGAGGTTGATGCCGAGCCAGATGTTGATGCTATGACAGACGGCTCCATGGTGAACATCAAGTCGTCAGAGACCAACGCAGAAGAGAAGCTGGACGTGCAAGACGATAACAGTCCGGACGTTTACGACGTGAACGTGCTGACATGGGACACGCCAACTTCTCCACTGCACCTCGCTATTCTCACTGGACATCTGGATGTGGTCCAGTGTCTTGTCGAAGACTTTGGTGCAAACGTTCTCTTGCCAATGATCGTGCCTTCTCCTTATGGTCGTGGAATCACGGGACACGTGCTGCTCACGCTTACATTGGCAACCAAGTTGCCACTCGACAAAGCCAAGGATATGACTTGTCTTCTGTTCAAGCTCGGAGCCTCCTGCGCTCAAGCGGATTTCAACCGCAAGACAGCACTCGAATACTGTGTCGCAAGCGCACCGGATCTCTTGCAAACCTATCTCGACGCAGACCCTACCGGCGCCGCCAGAGCACTCCGAAACGTCACTGTGCAAGGTTCGAGATACAATGCGCAGTTTGGCAGCCCGTTGATGACCGCAATATCAAACGAGGACAATGAGACAGCTCTGCGCCTGCTCAGTGCAGGTGCGAGAGCAGACATTCCACTTGAAGCCTACTTGAAGGGTGTCGAAGGTGCGAGCAAGCATCAGTTCGAAGAGTCAGTGCAACAGCCTGTGATCTTTGCAGTAGAGGAAGATATGCCGTCCCTCGCCGCCGCGCTTGTCGAGCAACATGGAATAGATTGCAACACCATGACCAACAGCGCCTGGCGAGCTGTGCACGACTCGCGGGACCGTTATCACATCGGTGAAACCTTGCTTGACCTTGTACAAAACAAGGTGAAGCAGCTGCGGGAGTGGAAGTACGAGAAGCCGAAGTGTTTGCCACCGCATCCACTCAAAGACGACAACGAATACCTCAGCAAATACCCCGTCGGATCCTATCAGTTTTGGTCTGCTGGTAAGCAGCTCAAATGGGCGAAGGAAACGTACAATCGTGAGTGGGAGTCACATGTCCAGGAGGCTCGGAGGATTTCAGACGATGAAGAAACCGGCGTGGAAGAGAAGCAAGCGGCTATCTACGACATGCTCGACCAGTTCCGAAAACTCGAAACTCTTCTCAAACAACGATCAGCGAAATCCTTTAAAGAGCTCCATCCTGAAGTTGGGGAGCGTGAGGTTCAGCGACAGCATAGCTACGGCTGCTACGAACCATCTCCCACAGAGCCTTTCGAAGTGAAATTTGACTTTAACACGCCCGACAATGATATTGACGAGGTTCGAGAGAGATACGTCCGTCTGTTCAATGCTACTTGGCAAGGAGACGTCAAAGCAATCAAGGAACTCACGATAATCCCTTGGACCAATGCAGGAGGAGAGCAATGTCCACCGCTGCGAATCCACGTACTTGACAATGACAAGGCTTCGCCACTCTCGATTGCTGTACTCAACGGCCGACTTGATATCGCCAGATTGATTATGAGAATCGCAGAGACTCAATACGCGCCTCCTCCACCTCCGGGTGCACGCCAATATCATATCGACAACGATACTGACGGCGAAGACGACGATGGCGACAGCGACAGCGTCGACACTGAAGTACGCATCACTTCAGAAGCCATCAACGACCAGCTGACAATCGAGGATATTGGCATGGTGTCGCTGTTCCAGAAGACCGAAGTAAAACCTGAGACTATGTTGTACTGGAGTAACATGAAAGTGAACCCATATCATGTCTCCGCGCCACCGATGTTTGAACCGGGCAATCTGATCGAGGACGCTTTACTTCGCGACGAAAAACCGCGGCTTCTTCCTTTCCTGCTAGACCTGTCCGAGGAGACCGCAACAAAGATCGAAGGCTCGATTGCGGCAGACAGACCCGTAGCCCAAGGTCACATCAACATGCGACGAGCACTTATGTTTGCAAAGCCTTACATGTTGGCAGAACTCATGAAGCGCACGGCTGTGGGTGTGTCGATCGACAAACTTGCAAAAGACCACAAGGCCAACGACACTACGGAGAAATCCAAGTACTATCAAGGTCTCAACGTGCATGGCAAGAAACGAAAAGACTGGGCCGACGCCGGAAGGAACAGCGCTGGCATGGATGAGCCTGGCCCGCAAACGCCACCGCTTCTGATCGCCGCCTTTCACGGAACTCTTGATCACGTCGAGTGGTTTATGAGCGACGCCCCGTTGCGATGCTACACGCAATTCGCAGAGACTTACCGGGACGACAAGAGGCTGCAGAGACTCTCGAAAGTCCCAGGTGGCTTCGAGGCTATGGTGAAGAAGTTCATGAATATCCGCTCGCAACTGGCCATACACTGTTGTGTCGCACGCCGCCAGACCACTGACTCCCTGGAGATGCTCAAGTATCTCGTCAAGGTCATGCCAGGCGCGGTGGAAGCCAGATCCGCTGAAGGAATGACGCCTCTTCTCCTCGCATATCGTACGCACAATCTCGAGGCTGTGAATATCCTGCTGGAAGCTGGTGCCGACCAGACCGTCCGTGACAAAGAAGGGATGAATCTTCTGCACCACATCACGGCGACCACGGCCGCCTCTGTGGTGGACCTCGACCATATTCGCAATCTGATCGAGACAATAGACAAGCGACTAATCTCCGGCATGTGTCTCCAAAGGTGCTCTAGGACTCCCGGCTCTCTCACGCCTCTTGCCCTTACAGTTACGCAGCACTATGCATCGAACGAAACCAGAGTCGACATGGCGCGCCTGATTCTGGAATATAGCCACGGCGCCGAGCTCGAGCTGCTCAACGGCGAAGGCCACACCCCCCTGCACGTCGTGGCCCGGACGGAACCGACACAAATCCGCCACCACCACTTCAAGCTCGCCTCAGTCATCGCCGAACATCGGCCCCATCTCGTGGCTTGGGAAAATGCAACCGGCCACTCGCCGCTCGAGATGGTCGAAGACAAGAACCTGGCGCGCAAGTGCTCGGAGCCCGACCACAGGCCGTCCAAGCGCTCGAGAATGCGATACGGATACGGAGCTCAGAATTCGATCGTGGACGCCAAGCCGGAGTCGTTCATCAGGCCTACGATCGACGCTGAGAAAGCTCTCGAAGACCTTGACACTAACCTCGATTGTGATATCAGGGTCAGCACTTCGCAAAGAGTCGAGCGACTTGAGAAATTGCTTCGGGACACGCAGGCGAAGCTCGACGCGGAGGGCAAGGGCAAGCGTAGACTTGTGACTTTGAACGAGGCATCGGAAGTTGCGCGAAGACTGGCTGCCGTTCAGAGGCAGCGTGTTGAGAGGATTGAGCGGGCAGGGGATGGAGAACATGAAGACGTGGAGCAAGACTCGTCAATCAACGAGGTCGAAGAGTGGCTGAGCAACCCGAAGAATTGTTCTGGTCCTTTGCAGTAGGGCAGTATGAGATTGCCGTTGCAAGTCTGCCCAGAACGACTATGTAATAACTTGTTTCCATCAATGGTATCACAATGTTACACTATTGTTACAAAACGCTCACTGTTACTACAAAACGCTGGAGCGCTACTGAAATGTATGATCAGTGAGTTCGACACAGCGCCAACTTCTTACCACTTGGCGCGCTGAACCGTCTGCTTGAAATCACTTGCTGCACATTCGTTAGCTTGACCTTCCGTAACACCGCCAGAGATCAAAAACTTACCAAACCCGTTCATCGAAGAACACTCACTCCCATCCCTCTTCGCCTCAGCTTCCGGCAACCACCCCCTAATCTGCTCCAACCGATTATGATTACTAGGATGCGTACTCATGAACTGAGGAGGCGAGTTCTGCTCCTCCTTCTCCATCCTCGCCCACAACTCCATCGCAGCCTCGGGCCTATAACAGCTCTCCGACATCATAAGCAGCCCAATATAATCCGCCTCCGACTCCTGGCTGCGCGACCCAGGCCTCGTGAAAGCAAACTCGGTCAGCAAGTTCCCAATCCCCGGATCAATGCCAATAAGCAAGAACCCAGCCATCACAACCCCAAGCAAGATATTAGACTTGGACATGCGCTCCGCAGCATGGTGCGCGACATTATGCGCAATCTCGTGCCCGAGAACAGCCGCCAAGCCGTCGTCGTCCTGGCAAATATCCAAAATCCCACTGAAGACAAACACTTTCCCTCCCGGGATGACAAACGCGTTCTTCATCGGGTCGTCGATAACGTGCACCTCCCACTCCTCATCTTGCAGACCCGAGTGCGGGATCAAGCGATCGAGCACGCGCCGCACCATGCGGGATTTGGGGTGGTAGGCGGGCAGCAGCTTGTTGCCAAACTCCTGCATGGTCTGCTGGAACATCATCTGGCCCGCTTCGGCTTCCTTTTGGGGCCCGACGATGTTGAAGCGCCGCCTGTGGGAGACGGGGACTTCTTCGAGGTTGTAGATGTAGACTCCTCCCACTGTTCCGCCGATTCCGGCTACATGGTAATAAAACCGCGGGTGTTGGGCCCATCGCCGGAAGAGACTGCTGGTTGCTTTGAAACGTTGGTAGTTGAGGGGTTGACGGTAGCCGCGGGTCTGCTGGTGTTGGTGTTGTGTTCGTCTCCAGGTTGTTTGCCAGCGGGTTTGCGAGGTGTTTGATGAGAAGGCTTGTTGTATGGGTTGGTGTGGGGATTTGTTTAGGAGAGATCGCGTTGATGATGCGAGCTGTGGTTTAGTGAAGGCGCGCATGGCGAATGGTAGTGAGGACATGATGTGTGGGTGGTACATGGCGACGGCGAGGAGAACAGTTGTATTTGTTATGAATCGCGCTTCACTTCACACGTCCGAGGCTGTCAACTCGTTCCGATCACGATGAGCTCATGCTTACCAGATTGGGATTGATCGGTTGAACGGTCAGACCGGAAGCTGGAACTTTATTTCGCTGACTAACCGATGTTGACTAACGTAATATGTCTCTAGCGTCTATCGATCAGAACGCCATTCCTGTGAGGCGGATCACTACTCCATTCCCCGTTGTCCGTAAGTTCGTAACCGATCATAGCAAATCGAAGCCGTGTACCACCACTCTACGATGCCCAGCGATAATCCTAACCCTCCATCCATCCTTCGCAGTCGCATCCGGATCACCTCATGGACACCATTTCTGCTTCGAGCAGACGAGCACTGGTCAGCACCTCAGCTTCTGACTGTAGTCGTTGCTCGGAGATATATTTAACATGATAGCAATGAGTAATAAAGCCGAGATCAACCATTCATCAAGCGTTGTAGTTGTATGCGCCTGGCATGGGGAAGCCGCTGTGATCCTCGGGGTGATCCTTCTCGACTTCCTCGTCCGCACCGGGCACATCTTCGTCTTCGTTGGCAGCCTTGACGCCGTTCTCACTTGAAACCTGGGCTCTGCAGAGCGGGCAGCTGTCGTTGTTCTTGAGCCACTCAAGGATGCATGCACCCTCGCAGAAGATGTGCTTGCATGGCAGCTCGACGACCAGCTGCTCGTCCTTGAATAGTTCACAGCAGACCGTACACTGCACATCGTCGTCGACTTTGAGAGTGGCGTACTTGGAGACTTGCAATGAATCGATAGTAGCTTGTGGGGTAGGGCGCGGCACGACATCGCCGTTAGGATCGTTGGCTTCATCCCATGGCTCAAACCCACCATCGGATCTCCCTCCATCCTCCTGCATGTCGTCAAACAGGAGGTTCCACTCGCGCTCGTCAAACTGCTCGTATTCGTACCTCAGAAGTGCGCGGCGTGGAGCGAGGCGGCCGTAGAAGTCCAGGAGGTTGACGAAGCTGGCGACTTGCAGGAAGTTTTCGACTTCGGCACGGAGGCCCTGGTGCTCTTTCATCAGATCGACGCCAACGCAGGCAGGGCAAATGGCGCGCATGTCGGTCTTTGTGGTAGGGACGGTGTAGTCCTTGACCATTCCGTGAAGCGAATCGATGGAAACGAGGAAGCCTGCATCGCAACCCGCTAAGCACACGCCTTTGTGCAGAACCCGACGAACGTAATTGCCGGTTGGAGCGACAGTGAAACTAATCTCGGACATATTTTGGAAGACGCTCAGGCGAAGCCCCTTCGTGAAGAGCTCAGTCTCAAGAGTAAGAAAGAGCCCTGGAGCAGGCGTGACGTGACCGGAAGGCAGGTTCGCGACGAGCTGGTTGCCATACAGCTGGTATGACATGGTGCTATCATCTGGATGTGATTTGTACTCCAAGCCGAGGATGTGAATGTCCGTGATGTTGCCGCTGAGATCCTTCATGATGTGGGTAACGAGTGAGATGTTGCGTCCGACGGTCAACAATGGATTGATGGCTTTGGAGCTACCCTCGTTGCTGCCGTTTGGTACTGGGGAAAGGCTCGCATCTTCGATGTGCTCGGCGCGAGCTTCGTCGTCGTCGTGCTCGTCCTCTTGATCATCTTCGTCACCCTCGTCTTCGTCGTCTTCGTCGTCTTCGTCGTCATCTTCTGGCTCGCTGTCTGAGAGGGGGTGGCAAGGGCAACGGTAGTAGAGCATGATCAAGCTACCGACACTGACGTCCGCCAGCGCCGCGTTCTGTTTCTGGGTGAGACCCTGGATGGAAGCCATCTCGGCGTTTGTTCGAGGGGTGATGTGGCGGGTGCTTGTGAGTTCGAGTGAGAGATGCGCGTTGTTCGAAATGCGCAGCGTCGCAGGTGTGCGCGCACAGTAGAGGCCGCACCGAATTGGGCGACGTAATTTCAAGTGGTAGGGTAGTGATGGCTTGGGGACGTTGTTGCTACGGTCGAGGAAAAGCGAAAGAAGATAGCTTACCGTCAACGGTGTATGCAAAGATGCAGTGATGGCGTGCCGAAGAAAGGTTGCTCAAGGTTTGTCGAGGAGCGAAATGCGCTTGTGGGCGCTCGAAGCAATAGGCCGAGAGTGTGATTTCTTCGGTTATCAAATGGACGTCGTGAGATTGGCTGGTGGTGGTGAAAGTCTTTGGGTACCTAGCAGAGCATGTGGCGTTTACTTTAGCTTTGAGCGCGCCAAGGGGCGGCTACAAGTGAAGGCATGTGAAGATTAAATCCCAGTGAAGAAGGAGTTGTGGCGATATTGCGGAACGCGGGCCGGTTGACCTTTCACTTGCGTTGCGACCAAGGGACCGATCCCATGCGCAAAGCATGGCAGAGTTACCGTATGGAGGTGTTCTAAAAGCCAGCAGAGGAATAAGTATTCAATAACATACCCAACAAGCATTTACCAGTACAGAATAGTCTATCATCATAGCGCACCAAGCTCCTTGAGTTTGGAGATCATACCGTCAACATCCTCCACCTTGCCACCGCCCTGCCTAGGTGCAGGCTCGGTGACCTTGACGGTTTTCAGGCGCTGTGTAAGGTCGATGCCATATTCCTCCATCTTCTTCTTGACCAGAGGCTTCTTCTTCGCCTTCATGATGTTGGGCAAGCTGGCGTATCGCGGCTCGTTCAGCCTCAGATCGGTGGTGATGACCATGGGCAGCTTAGCCTTGACCGTCTCCACGCCGCCGTCGACCTCGCATGTGACCGTGAGCTCATCGCCGTTCAACTCGACCTTGCTTGCCTGAGTCGCCTGTGACCAGCCCAAGAGACCTGCCAGCATCTGTCCAGTTTGTTGCGCGTCGTCATCGATGCTCTGCTTGCCCAGAATGACCAAGTTGCGGTTCTCCTCCTGGACGACCTTTTGCAGCAGCTTGGCGACTGCCAACGGCTCGATCTCTTGCTTCTCTTCCACTACGTGAATGCCGCGGTCGGCGCCCATGGCCATGGCGGTGCGCAGGATGTCCTGCGACTTTGTCGGTCCGGCGGAGAAAGCGAGGATGTCTTCGACAGGGTTTTTGCGCTCGCGCATGCGGACGGCTTCTTCGATTGAGAGCTCATCGAAAGGGTTCATACTGTGCTTGACACCCTGGGTCTCGACGGCGGTGTTGGCCTTGTTGACACGCGGTTTGACCTGAGCCATGTGTTAGCCATGGTGTACGACCATTGCAAGGGCTGCTTTGAGCCGACGACTCATCGCGAGGCATGAGAGCGAGCTGCACTTACGGCATAGTCAATGACCCGCTTCACGGGTACCAGGATCCTGAGTCCAGTCATGGTTGCAAATAGTAGTGAGATTGGAGAATCTTGGTGCTCTTGCTGCAAGACAAGATCGTTGGACACAGCCGTCGGGCGGCTTAAGAACCTCGGCTTGCCGTTCGGTCAAAGTTCAATATGGCCGGCGAGCTTAACATGACGATGTTTTCCGAATCCCGAATTAACGACCAATAGACGTATTACTGCTGGGGAGACATGTTGTACTGTCAAGTAATAAGGCTATATGAATGTTCGGTACACTGTCTGCGCAGACATTAGATCAACAGGCAACAATGGGTGCTCTGAGATCGACGAGCTCATGATACACCTTTCCACGGAAGGGTGGACCGATCCACAGCCATTACATGCATGCAGTACTATGTATATATGGATATATGGCTTACACGACATTCTGAGGATGAAATCAAATCGACAATTGACGTACCGCATAACAGACTTCAGGACAGACGAGTTCACAAGACAAAAGTGATTGCAAGTGTGGAAAGAGGACGCACGACATCTCTTCGCAGTATCCACTAAAACTACACTTAATACAATTTGATGGAATTGAATTGTTGCGACATGCATAGCTAAATGCATATCATTTCTGAGGTGCGTGTGAAAATCCCTCCATTCAGTTCAGGCGCACCACACCGTCACTCCAAGCATACCTGGTAGGTTGTAGCCAATACTGGCGTTAAGTACGAGACATTGCTAGAAAAGAAGTGTGCCAGTCGGTGCAGAGCTGGATTCGCATAACTTCGTGAACCGCTTAAGCGGCGGCGGTCGGGGCCTCGACGCTGCCAGAGCCCTCAGCAGTGCTCGGCTGGGCGTCAGTCTCGGCGGCACCATCGATGGGCGCGTTAGGGTCCTCGTCCTCCTTGCCAGGGCTGTCAATAGCAACCTTGACGGCGATCTCGCGACCCTCGATCTCCTTGCCGTTCATATCGGCGCAGGCCTTCTGCTGAACCTCCTCAGTGGGAAGAGTAACAAAACCGAAGCCGCGGCCCTTGCGAGGCTCGTTGCGGGCCTGGAGCTTGCGGATCATAAACTTGGGGATAGGACGGAGAGCAATCTTGGCGGAAGTCGGCTGGTACTCGGCGAAGATCTCGAGGAGCTGGACATATGAGTTAGCATGATGCTGTCGTCGTGTGAGACGAGTATCGACATACCTTCTCCTCGCGGAGGTCGTAAGGAAGGTTGGCGACCATGATCTTGGTCTTGCTGGGAACGCCATCCTCGGGAGGACCGCGCTGCTTGCGGGGGCGGTTGGCGTTGGCCTTGCCGTCGACAGTGATGCCGTCCTCGCCAGTGGTGGCGGTCAGGGCCTCGTTGGTGGTCTCAGTAAGAGGAGCAGCCTGGCCAGGGACGTTGGTAGGAGTGCCGTTGGTGGCATCCTCGCCCTCGGTAGTGCCCTCGGCGGCCTGACCCTTCTTGCCACGACCGCTGCGAGCAGCACGGCCACCACGGCCACGGCCGCGACCGCGGGTGGACTGGCGGCGACGGGGAGCGCCCTCACCGCCCTCGGTGACCTCAGCAGCTGGCTCCGGCTTGCGGGCGAGCTGGACAGAGACCTTGCGGTCAAGGATGGACTGGCCGTTCAGCTCCTGGATGGCACGGTCGGCCTCGGACGAGGTGGAGACGTCAACAAAGGCGTAGCCGACCGGGCGAGTGGTGCGCGGGTTGGTGGGGATAGAGGTGGTCTCACTGCGGGCGGAGTATGGGTCAGTGTCGAGTTCAAGCAGTCAGATGTGGGGATGCTGCACGTACACAAGGTAGTCCTTGAAGAAGTCCTTCAACTCTCCCTCGGTGGTCGCGTAGGCGAGGTTTCCAATGTACAGTCTCCTACCCTCGGCGGCGCTGGCGATAACGGCCTCGTTCTGGGACGCGTTGATCGGCTTGTCACCGCCGGCGCCAACGGAGGCACCCTCGGCGGAGGCAGTGGGCTCGGTGAGAGTAGTGTTTGCCATCTGGGCGGTGGCAGCTTCGACGGACATGATGATGGTGGGTCTGGGGGGTGGATGTCCTGGTGGAAGGCCTGTTGGTCTGCCTGTGAACGGTGCTTCGGAGTGGATTGCTTGTCGAGGCCGCCCTGTGGTGGAAACGGAATTGGCGAGAGTTGGTTGGGTAGCTACGTGCCCAAGATCCTGGTTGAGTGTGATGGTAAAGGTGGTGGTGATCGAGTTGACGGTTGTTGATGACGAGAGATGAACAAAGGGAAAGGAGTGAGTGCCTCAAATTTGGGCCAGGCGCGACAATCCGCACGGGCCTCACCTGCCGTTTGCCAGGCATGAATTATGACGGCAGGCGCCGCTAGCGGGATTTCGCCTGTGCGTGGTCCAATTAACGTTGGCAAGGGCACGCGACCGTTCACAGGAGACCAACGAAATCTCGACCTCACGTGTTAGTTGTTACGGTTAGGTACTCGCCTCGAGTCCGACAGTCATTGCAATAGAAGGGCGACCTATCATTGACAGCATTCAATCACTTGATACGCGGGACTGTGCTCTCCCAAGAATGCAACACACGCCTGCCTCGAGGTACGCAAGCGGAAGAGTCATCGTGTGCTTTCATGTGGCAACTACGGGCCACTGTGACTGCCTATCGATTGCCTGCCAGCAGCGAAGTCACACGCATCGACGGTCAAACGAGCAAGTCAGTCAATGACACACCTCGCTGACATCGTCGTCAGGTCTCAAGCGAAGACGCAAAATCGAACGGCTCTGATCCTGTATGGGTCAGAGACTGGTAATTCACAAGATGTAGCCGAAGAAATCGGCCGCCTTGCAGAACGTCTGCGCTTCGACACTACAGTCCTCGACTGTGACTCGGTCCAACTTCGCGATGTAGTCAAGTATTCCATGGTCATCTTCGCCCTCTCGACCGCTGGACAAGGAGAGATGCCGCAGAATGCGCGGGCATTCTGGAAGATGTTGCTCAGCGGGGCGTTGAAGCCCGGTGTTCTCAGGCGATTGCGCTTCACATCGTTCGGACTGGGCGATAGCTCGTATCCAAGATACAACGTTGCACACCGCATGCTTTGTGGCCGGCTAGCCCAGCTCGGAGCCACGTCTTTCTGCGAGCGTGGTGAAGGTAATGAGCAACATCCTGAGGGCCACAGTGCTGGCTTCCGAGAGTGGATCGTACAGCTCAAGTATCGCATGCTCGAGTCTTTCCCCCTACCAGAGGGCATCTCGGCCATGGAGGATGGCGAGTTCATAGAGCCTAGATGGAAGCTGTCTCTCGGGGATGCACCACACGAGCCCACAAACGATGACATGCCGGATGCCAAGCCGGAGACATGTATCAAGCAGGACGGCGAGTCACTTCCGCCATCTTCGACACCGAGCGACGATGAGGCCCCGCCTTCTATTCAGCCAGTACCTGTCAAAGACTCGTATAGTGCTAGCCTCGTCGCCAACGATCGAGTCACTAGCGCAGATCACTTCCAAGACGTCCGGTTGTTAGATCTTCGGCTTAACCGCAACTACTCGTATAACCCAGGAGCTGTCGCAGTGGTCTATCCCAAGAATTTCCCTGTCGATGTCAATGAGTTCATCAAGCTTATGCACTGGGAAGATGTTGCTGACAAGCCAATGGACATTGTCTCGAGTAGGGCAAACGTTGAAGGTCAAGCCACCACTCCGTCGCCATTGAGACATTTGGATCTCGAATCGACAAGTCTCACCCTCCGGTGGTTGCTGGAGAATGTGATTGACATCATGTCAATACCCCGGCGTTCCTTTTTCGCCAATCTCGCTTATTTCGCTGGATCAAGCACAGAGGATGAGGAATTCCAGAAAGAACGACTACTAGAACTCGCCAACCCAGAGCTGATTGATGAGCTCTGGGATTACACCACACGTCCCAAGCGTACGATACTCGAAGTAATGATGGACTTCACGACTATTCAGATCCCATGGCAGTACGCTTTGTCAGCACTGCCGTTGATGCGCGGCCGACAATTCAGCATTGCAAGCGGAGGCCAGCTGAAACAGGACGCAGAGGGGCGGACAAGAGTCCAGCTTCTTGTAGCTATTGCGGACCCCCCCAGTCCCATCATCAAATGGCGCAGGCGATATGGTGTGTGTACACGGTACATGCTCACATTGCAGCCTGGCCAGAAAGTCAACATCGGCATGCAACAGGGATATCTCGATGTTCGGCCGAGCGAGCTGGAAGCGCCTGTGATTATGGTTGGACCCGGCACAGGTGTAGCACCAATGCGCGCCATGGTACACCAACGTCATGCTTGGGCCAAAGAGCGTGACGATAAAACTGCAGGAAAACGCCTCGAAGGCGACATTCTTATCTTCGGCTGCCGCGGTACTGAAGCGGACTACTTCTTCCGCGACGAATGGGAAGTGCTCGCTCGTACCGAAGGCCTGGCGACTCACACGGCATTCTCCCGCGACAAGAACGAGCCGAAAACCTACGTCCAAGACCAGATCCGGAAGAATGCAAAAGCTGTATATCAAGCAATATACGAGCTCAACGGCAGAATTTACGTATGCGGCTCTTCGGGCAACATGCCCAAAGGTGTCCGTGAAGCATTCCTCGACGTTCTTGCTGAACAAAATGCAAGCATGAGCAGAGAAGAAGCAGAGATCTATCTTGACAGCATGGAGAAAGCGGGAAGGTACAAACAAGAGACATGGTAAAGATAACTATAGGCACGCGACGATATCCTCCACTGCATGCGCACTATCTCAGTTATGAGCCGACCGAGTCCCGCGACCTTTTGACGGCATGCGACGGTCATGACCGTCACTCGAAGTATTTGACGACTTTCAACTTACCCAGCACCTCTTCCTCTTTGTTACTTTCCTCGCGCTTCTTTGCAGGATCCCAATTCCCCTTGACTCTCGCCTTAACCCAATCTCCCGCCTTGATCCCCTCCTTTGCATCATCGTCTTTCTCCTTGAGACCCAGCCGCTTGAGCAGTGGACTGTCCACAACCTTCAAGTCCAGATCATGCGCCGGACGCAAAAAATAAAGCAGGCCCAGACGATCGAGATGGGCTTGATCCGGAGGCGGAGCCACCACCCTGTGCACGCTGGATTTCAAGTACCCGTTCGTCCAGAACTGCAGGACGTCTGCAATGTTGACAGTAATGCTGCCAGGGTGTGGCTTGACCCATTTCCAGCTGCCGTCCGGTGCCAGAATTTGCAGAGCGGCGATTGGTTGCCGGAAGAGCAGTGTCAGCGAGCCGAAATCTGTATGACCCTTTGAGTACAAGTTCTGGAACTTTGCGTTCTCTTCCGCCGATCGGGCGGTGTACAGCATGTACCGGAGGTGACAGTCAGACACATCGTCGTACTTGTGGCCGTTGGTCAGAGCGTCTTCTGGCAACTCCAGCACAATGGCAATGAGAATTAGCAGTTTCTGCACGGTGTCCTGCGCTATGTGGCGCTGGAAGGACTCGATCTCTTCGCGGTGCTGCTCAATCACTTCGGGGTGTGAGCGGGCCAATTCGGGTATGCATTTGTAAAAATTGTACATCTGGACGTTATCGCGGAGTCCCGGGAGCACCTCGATGCAGCCCAAGGGCCGGTAGCCTGAGTAGTTCCCATGCTCGAGATCGGCGCGGTATTTGAGTTTCTCTTCGGTTGGCAGTTTGAAAATCTGGTCGCCGATTGCGAACTGACGGTCGATCTGGTCTTGGGACAGGCCGAAGTTCGTGATGTAGCTGTTCGCTTGTCGGCCAATCTCTACGACGGAACAGATTTCAATATGCGAAAGGGAAGACTTACAAGAAGCCAACCTCGTGGACTGCGTTGTTGAGCTGTTCGGCCAGCTTTTGTTTGCCACCTGGGACATCGAATTGCGAGAGGTCAAGAGTTACGAGATCCGCCCAGTCGACTTCGCGCATACTTGTCAGCTCGTGTTCGAAGTTGCGCACAGCGTGTGATACTCACGTTCTGTCTTGGATTCTTCCGGCTGTCGATACACCGGTAGCTTGTGCGATACTGCACTGGGTGCGGTTTGTGTTTCGGTTGCCATCGCAATATGTGTTTGGAGCCTAGTTACATTCGTCCAATGTACTCTCGATGAGCTCGACGGGGGAATCAATTCGGGAGCAAACTTGGAGGAGATGGGTGTCACTAAAAGTATCTCACGGATAGCTTGAGCTCTACTGCTGGTAGCTGGCAAAACCACGTTACCGGGACATTCCCCTCATCGGAGTTGATTGAAGTTTATTCCCGCAAGTCATCTCATCTGCGCTTCACGCCCGATGAGTAGAGGTACGTATCTCTCCTCCCGAAATGTAACCAGTTAGGACGGAAGATGCTGATGTTGTGATCTGAAAGCGGGGACATCACGAAGCACGCAATGCATGGCAGAACCTACGACAGCATCCAAGCATAATCGACGACCAATCCTGCACACCATTCTAGTGCACATCAGCCATGTATCAACCCGATCAAGCGGCGACGGATGGTTGAAGAAGTCACAATGCAGATTATTGATTCACAGCTCGACCTTTTCTGTTCCCGGTTCACACCATACCTCTTATGGATATGAGTGCATCTGACAGGGGTCTCCTGAATGGTCTCGAAGGCCGCTATGAAGCTCGAAGAATATTCAATACAAATATGAGATGACGGGAGTCGGATATCCCCGACACCATTATATAGAGCCAGAATGCTGAGTCGCCTCAAATCTGTCGTCAGTGGAGACGACGACGACTCCCGCATATGCATTCTACGATCACGCAAGATGGCGAGCGAGTTTCCTACGAGCGACTTCGCAGATAGCGGCAACGACCGGAAAATCTGGCCTGCTGAACGATACTGAGAATGGGTCTTCCGTCTATGCACGTATTTGGTCCACCTTAAATCTGACCGGCCTTGATGGACAATTTCAGACCTTAGAGAAACATCGAAAGTCTAACATTTGAAATGGGAGAAACGACACTACCTAGCATCTCGATCGACAATGGATGGACGAAGGAGACGACGACCTCCCAATCGCCGATTCCGTCAGACTTCCTAACAACTCCCCAATCCGAAGCCGACAGATCAGGCTACCGCAAAGTCGACATCAAGCTCCTACTATGGTACTCATTTGTCTACCTGATCATGCGAATCCACGTGCAAAACGTCACAAACTCAGCGATCATGAACCTCGAGACCGGCCATGGGATCAAAGCTCAGCTGGGTAATCTTGACAGCGAGCAATGGGCGCTCGTCATTTCCATCTTCTACTACCCGTACATGTTCCTGGAGCCACCAGCAACGCTACTGCTGAAGCGCTTCTCGCCCAGTAAGTGGATGGCGAGGATAATGATCACTTGGGGTATCATCAGCATGTGTCAGGGCGCCGCGCAAAACTACGCTGGCTTGCTAGCTTGTCGGTTCTTTCTGGGCGCTGCTGAAGCTGGGTTAGTATCTTGCGATATCCATATTGAGTCTGGAGCTGCATTGATGCGTCTCTTTGCGATCTAATAACTCAAAGCTGACATGAATCCAGTTTTTATCCCGGCGTCCTCTACCACTTTTCTTTCTGGTATCCAAGCGATCACCTGCCGCTTCGCATCGCCTTCTTCTACGCCTGTGGCATGTTCTCTGGTACGATTAGCGGACTACTGGCGTATGGTATCAGTTTCATGAATGGACTGGGAGGTCTTGCTGGCTGGAGGTGGATGTTCATCCTGTCAGTTCCTAATTCCCAGTCTGATCCAGACCACTCCCTTCCCACCATCGCGAGCTGAATGACAGTCGTTCCGATCATCCGCTAACGTTTTATCCGTGATCATTCAGTGAAGGCATCCCTGCCATCTTATGCGGCATATACACCTTCTTCTACCTCCCCAATTACCCAGACACGAGCACCTTCCTCTCGGAAGACGAGAAGCACGCCATCATTTCCAAACTCCCCGCTACGCAACCGTCTTCTGCAGCCAAGACTTGGGATTGGGAGCAAGCTAGATCGCTGCTTAGAGACCCGACGTTTTACACTTTTACCTTACTTTGGATCTGTCACGCTATTGGAGGATGGGGAGTGAGCACTGTACTACCGACAGTGATATACGAGTTGGGGCTGACCGGTACGGCGGTGGCGCAGTTGATGACCATGGTGAGCTCGATCTCTCCAGTACTGCTATCTTTTTTTTGGATCGTCTTCTTTAGGACAAGGAGGTTCAGATCTCTTCAAGCTCACTGACATCTCACCCCAGCCAACATATACTTTCGGCTGCACCTGCCTCGTGCTAATCGGCTATCTCATCCACCGCAAATACATCTCGCCCTGGCTGGCCGCAATAGCAAGTACGGCAAATTTTCATCCCTCCCCTGACAATCATTCCTTCAGTCGCTTCGACCTGCAAGCCTACGACCTCAGCTGATCACCATCCCTCAAACAGTTGAGCTCCTCGCCCTCCTCTGCTACATCCTCCTGCTAGTCCTGCATCATCCGCTAGCAAAATACCTCCTGATCAGTGTGGCGGTCGCCTGTTCGGTCTGCGTATACCCAGTCTTATGGCCGGAGCGCATCCGAGCTGCGAACGGGACCACAGGCGCAGGTTTGGCGATCGGTGTGACCAATGCGAGCGCACAGTTGATGGGGATCATTGGACCGCAGGTCTATCAGTCTCGCTTTGGACCAGAGTACCAGGTTAGTTATGCGACTAGCATTGGGCTGTTGGGCGGCGCGTTGGGGGGTATTGGGGGAACTTGGTGGATTCTGGCAAGGAGGGGGAAGAGTTGAAAGATAGGAAAGGGTAGTTTGGGTGATAGAGATCGAGTTTTTCTTCTCGGTTTCAGATCAAAAGTAAACCGCGTGAAAAGGAAGATGAGAGTGGTCGACAGCTCTGCTTGTCGTTTAATTCATCTACACACCCTACTTCAAATTCGTGCGAAGACGAAGGCCGTGGATATCTTCAAGATGGCCATAAGCTCGAGCATCGGAATGTAAAACCTCCCGGAATGCAACCACCGGTCGTCCGGACGCCGACCTTCCCTCTTCGCCTTTGTCTGAGCCTAGCGACTGCGGGCGACTGATGGCTGCTTTGTTCGCAAGCGGCCGAACCATTACAACGGGAGTGGCGTGTTCTCAGCAATGTGGCGAATGTATTGTACTCGTCGCACAAACAATTGCCTGCCCCAAAGTGCACCTCATCCTTGTCAGTCTCGTTTCGAAGCGTGCAACGAGGCTAACGACAGCGCCGGAAAGGGAGAAGAACAGATATGGCGACCAACAACGATCTCATAACCCTCCTCGGAAACCTACAGAATGTCGACGCCGGCGGCTGTCCGGCGCCTTTCATCGGCGAGGTCTTGTATCCTTATAAAGGCGGCTGTAAGTTACACTACCCAACCAGGAAACGGAGAAACTCCACGTGGCGAAGTAATGGCGTGATGAACACGGAGGTCACCCCAACTGACCGACCTCGAACAGACCGACCAGGCCGCAACTGCGCCCCGAATCCCCTCGACATCAGCCCCAACGCCTCGTCCTGCTGCATTCCCTGCCCCGTCTTCGACTACGTCTACAGCAACAACTTCAAGCGCAGCGCC
>Ga0265798_10003563_pt1 | contig 22026 bp, 22 predicted proteins | sample P3T30metagenome_FD_192430 | JGI IMG/M metagenome (GOLD analysis project Ga0265798, IMG submission 192430) | Plant litter microbial communities from East Loma Ridge, Irvine, California - P3 T30 | ecosystem: Environmental > Terrestrial > Plant litter > Unclassified | place: USA: California... | reverse complement strand
TGATCCGTCGAGTGGAGGTGGTATTTCCTTCATCGGCGAAGATGCCGGGCGTTCCACCCATGTGTAGGCAAGGGTATCTTTCGAGCGGCCCAGGAGTCGTACCTCGAGCACAGCTTCTGTGTCCTCCTCCTCCTGGTTCAGTATTTCGATGGCCAGGGTGACAGGCTCGTCTGTGTAGTATTGATTTCGAACATCTGGAAGATTGATCTCCATCTTCGGCGGCTTTGGCAAAATGTGGACGGACGTACCCGACCCCTGTTTTAACGCTCTCGACTTGACCTTTGCTTCTGACTTGATCCACCAAAGTGGACGAGCCGCGATATCGGGATCAGTGTCTGAGCAGACTAGATCGAATTTTTCTGTGCTCACTTCGAAGACGCATGCTGCTACGTCTACATCGCCTGATTCACGGAAAACAATCGGGAAGTTGTACACTTTGGTCTGGCCAGCGTGTAGAGTCAAGTCGGAGACCCCCGCCCATCGTGGCTTCCCAGTCGTCGAATGGGTCTCCTCTAGTGTACACGAGTACATTCTTGAAGCGCTTTCAGAAGAGTCTTGTGCGATGTGAGTCAACCGTACTTCAGCTAGACCACCATTGAATTGATATTGCAGTGAAGACAAGATGATGGGAGCAGAGCCAGGCCGAGCGTTGGATGTGATGGCAATCTGCGACTGCAGCGGCTCACCCACGTTGCCTTCGGCTTCAGAAAAGGCGAAAGATGTGTGCACTGCAAGGTCAGCATCGCTCCTGATATATGAAGGTATGGCACCTACAGCAAGATACGTGGTCTTTGACATTCAGACTTACGCTCACTTTATTGCTTCCCTCGCTCGACAGGGAGTCTAGACAGTTCATAAGGTCGTACTTGTATTTTGTCTTGCCGGGAATAACTGAACAAGATTAGCATTATCAAGGCAATAAGAAGCATCGGATCACTCACTTCGACTGTACAACTCCCACTCGGTAGCCACATAGGTTTCCAGATCTTTTATCCGTAGCGCACACTCGTGCAAGGCCCATACCACCTCTGAAATCAATATCCACCATCCTTCTTTCCTCCAGGCCATTGTCTCCCAGAGCGGGCGTAGGACCTTGAAGGCATCATCGAACCTGCTTACATGCAAAAGTGTTCGAGCAACTTCTAGTTGCAGCTGGTCCACTTTGCGTGACTGCCCTCGGGCTTGAAATTCCGCTATCGCTGCGTTCAGCTTGCCTGAGATGTCCTTCCAATGCTCAAACCCACTACCCACACCTGGCATGGGGTATTCTTCGTGGGGCTGTGGTACGAGGTAGTGATCATAGATCTGGTTTCGATTCGAGACCTTTGCAGCAGGTGACATGCCTGGAGGGACTCGGTCGTCTTCAGGCATATCTCTCGCGAGTATGTAGCGCTTTTTCGCATGATCGCTTGCAACTTTGTGCCAATAACCAGCATGGTGCAATAGCTCCCACGGAGGCATCCTTTCTCCTATTGGGAACTGTTTCTCAGGTTGAGAATACAACGCACTTGGAATGTCCATCAAAAGATTTGTTTCCTGTGCAGGGTCTCTCATTTTGAAAATGGGCAACTCTGTCCGTCGAACAATCTGGGCCATTACCTCCGCCCATCTCGACTCCCATGCTTGCCAACCGTAATTTGCAGTGCCCTTTCCCCTGCGATCTAACACATCCTGTAACCTGTACTTGTACCTCAGCCACGTCTGGACTGCTGAAGTAGGATAGTTATTCCATAGCTGGCAACGAATGTGCCGCAGGGCGATGATATCGGCTAGCAACCGTATCTCATCCCATCTGGGCGACCAGCTCGCAGTTGTTTCAAACAAGCCTTCGGGGCCAAACAAGGATTCTAGAGCAACGCTGTAGTGGCGTTGCGCGGCATCCATTTCCTGGCGGAACTCTGCAAAGATGCCAAGTTTGAAGTCATAGCGAACCCCCCATCCCGGATAGGACAGCGTTTGAGACGTTCCACGTGTAGGCGGAGCCGTAGGAGGGGGAATTGTACCTCGATTCTTCTTTCTCCGCGCATGCTTTGTAAGATCTCGGTAGTACTCGACGCAAATGGGTTGCAAGATGGCTAAAACTGAAGTGACAAAGGCTTCCAACTCGACTCGAGACGTTCGCGGTGGTAAGAAGAAGAGTGAATTCTTGGGATCCAAGCCAGTAGCCCGCCGTATGACGGCTAATCTCTCTTCAATATCGGGTGCTTCCAGTATAGTCTTGTCGCTCAAAAGCACAACTACATGTCTGATACGATAGTCGGACTTCTGCAATTGGCCCTTGATCTTGTTGATCTCCGTCTTCAGCTGGTTGTCGTGGAGACTGTTCGTGATGGGGTCCGTGGTAAAATCGAAGAAGGAAATGTATACAGAAGGAACGTAGTGCTGATGCTTCGCGACCCATGCGGGAGCGATTACGCCATCGGGGAAGGAGGCAGAGCCTGGCGAGAGTGGAGATATGGGCGAGTGCAAAACCCACGATGTCGCTGCTGCAATAGTGGGACTGTTCGGAGGTGTCGTCTCGGAGTTTGTGGGCGCGTCCGCCTTTTTGGGGGGCAACTGGAAGGTCTAGCAAGCATCAGCCCGTGGTTCGGTGGTGGTGTATGTGTGCAGCCGGTCGTACTCTTCCTACACTCCGTATCCTGAAGCCATGTGTGATGCCTCTGCGACTAAAGCTCCGTCCGTTCCAAGGCGAGCTGGTGCCATCCGCACTGAGAAACTCCCGAAGCAGTTCGGTTGCGCAATCACCAGTTGCCGGTGGAATGTCCGAGCTGATGTTTGTGACAGCCCGGCCTGGGAGGACATGTTGCACTGGGCGAGGGGGATCAAGCTCCTTGCTGGTCGCTAGACCAGAGAGGACTATAAACGGTAGGTTGTGAACTACGAAGTCAGAGGGATATGCCTCCATGACGCTGCGCCCAATTTATCGCTCCATTCCCAAGTTCAAAGGCAGCTGAGCAGAGGAGGGGCGGACGCGGTGCGATGTTCGATCTGATTGTCGCCTGCCAATCGCAGAGTCTCGGGTGAGGTAGCTCAGGACGACTTCTCCAGTTCTCCAGAAGATACAGTGCGGCGTGTTTGCTGCAGGTGGAATACTCGTAGCGGGTTGTTGGCGCGCGCATGTCAATCGGCGGTCGGCATAGGTGAATTGCGGGCGCGGGAGGGATGATGAACGCTAGGGTGAACCCTGTCAGGTCTCCCACCGAATGATCCGCCGAATGATTCCTCCGCACAGCACCAGCTCCGCGACAAGCTTCTGGTGATACTGCCTAAGAGTTTACGCGTCTTTCCCCTTCTCTCAGTGCTGTGAATACCCACACGTAGTCCTATTCGTTGTATCCGTCACTCTGCACTCATCTTCCCTTCGCCTACTTTCCGTGGGCAGTGGCTTGAGGCCGTCAACACTATGGCGGGCCAACAGCAGCAAATACTGGACACCATCTTCAATATGAAGAGGAAGATGTTGCGAAAAGACGATTGTAAGGCTACTTTTGCCTCTGCCATAGTTATGTTAACGCCTCCCAGCCGACACAGAAGATTCCGAAACATCGTTGAGCAACAAGAAGCAGGATTTGAGGCGCAAAGTTCATTATGCGCGCGCCAGCGACCCCGACTTTCTCGCAGATCCGCATCCCTACAAAAAGGTGTGTAGAGTTACGCCGTTGGATGCGCATAGTAGACTGACCCGTCGCAGCGCATCGAGCACGCCGGCTACCATCGATCGATCTTGCAGCGCAACCCTCCACGATACGATCCTGATGGAGACATTGTTGAAATTGACGACGAGTATGACGAGGAAGACGACGTGGAAACCGTCGAGGAAAATCCATACGGAGACATTCAGCTAGAGAGTACGTAGCCATCTGAGCGACGGCAACGAGACACGAGCTTACCGGAGGAAACAGGTCTCCTCGCGCCCTTGACGTCTGCCGCCGACCTGCCGAATCATCCTGCCTTGAATGTGGCATACACCTCCAGACACCTTACAGACCTCGCAAGCGAAGTCGGTGTCCTTTCACGAAAAGAGCAGGTTACAATCGCGCGGGCGAAGAACCTGATTGTCAAACTGCAAGGAGATTCCACGTTTGCGCCTGCTGCGCTAGCAGCCATGAGCAATACGCCAATCCGAGAACCGTGGTCCAGGGAGTTAAATGGGCGGGCAGAGGGGGAGCACCAACAAGCTCCTGATGCTGAAATGCAAGACTATGTAGAAAGCGCGCAAGACATAGACATGGAGGACACGGGACGGCCAAACGGAACCGACCGATTGACAAACGGCGACATCAATGGAGCACATCCAGTAACAAACGGCTCGCACCGAGGAAACGCCGACTCAGCCCACGAGAATGGAGAGAGGGCGCACTCGGCGACGGCCGAAGACGTATCTGATACAGCATCGCAACAAACGCACAGAATGACAACGCGCACACGAGCTCGAGCTCACGCAGCCTCGACTCCCTCACCGCCTCAATCGCCATCTAGTCGCGTACATCCTCTTTTCATACATCCAACCGAATCATTGCCGGACCGTGACTTCGGTCTCCCGTCTCAGCAGGCCGAGGACGCGCGCATGCTGCTTATGGCATACATACAGAAGCAGGAAGAAGTTGCGAGGATCACGTCTGACCTATACCAGGGACTGCTGCAAGCAGACCGTATGAGGCAGGACGTCTTCAAGTGGTCCAAAGCAGAAGCCCATGTAGGGGAAATGAGCGATGGCGAAGACTGGTATGACAATGACGAATGGGGACTAGATCAAGACCTGGCTAAGGGCCGTGATGAAGAAGAGGACGAAACAGCAGTAGCTGGCAAAAAGTCGACAAGACAGAGGCGTAAGCCTGATAAAGACGATCGATAGTTTGAACCGGACAAGCCGCCATGGCTCATCATGCTTACCTCTGTTTTATTATTGCATGTACAGCGAGATACCACATTTCTAGTCGATAAAATACAAGCTAGGCTCTTTGAAGGGCATTGTACACCAGGTCGCTCTTGCCTCAGGTACACCGCTCACGTGTTTTCGTGTCAATATCGCACCTTCGCTATTTGCCACACTCTTCAATTCACACTTCACACTTTCCTACACCTCAACTCTGTCGGCACAACATGGAGTTTGTTTTACGCTGCAATCAGTTGAAGTGTCGGTCACAGCTGCATGACCGCGCTGTCGTCACCACCTGTAGGTTCGTCATTTGCACTTTCCTTTCAACACCGAGGTTTCTCACTGTATACCAAAGCCATGTCTTCTGCACAAACTGCGCCGACACCACCGGACTTTCGAGCTCGACAAACGCACACCGGACGTGCCCAGCATGCAGTGCATCACTCCACAACCCAGACGATGTGGTTGTTGCAGGCCTCAATCCCTCTGAAGACTACAAGACGTCAGTGCTCAGTGGCCTCAGTCCGACCATCATCATGGAGTGTTCCAGTCGTGGTCTAGCCTTCCATAGCTACCAAACTTCACAGGAAATCATTTACCAGGAGCACCTCGCAAAGGGCTTGACTGAGAAGTACAACACACTTAGCCAGCAGATGGATCAGCTTATCCACGACGCTAATTCGCAGATCAAAGTCCTGCAGGACAAAATGCAAAGTATCACCACCTTGATTTTATTTGTTGGTTCCACAACTAACATTCCTAGCTATGCAAGCAGAGCAGGTGTGTCTCGAAGACAAGAACCACGAACTCTCTGAAGCCTACAAGGAAAAGGCCAAAGCGCAGCAACAAACACTGAAGCTATACCAAGGACTCAAGGCGCAGGTCATGGCATCACATGTAGCCCATGCTGCAGGTGATGAAGCAGAGTACACGCTTCAGACTGCTCGCAGGGATCGCTTCATCGATCGTCTCCCGGGTACACGTACAGGCACAGCCAGCTACAACCAAATGGCCACGTCGCAACAGAATGGCGGTAGTAGACTGCATGCAAGAGATGCCAGTAGGAGTTCCAGAAGCAGTGGACTTCAGCGGCAGGGTGGTATCCAGAATGGTCCTTCCTTTCATGCACATTTGCAAGGACGAGGCCTAGGCGTTAGAGCTCACACTAGTCGTGAGTCCAGCCTGTTTCCATTTTCTATCCCTCTATCAGGTAAAAGCGCATACGCGAAAGTGTTGCATACTGACGCAGTGAAGAATCCGCCCCCCTTGGAACACCGTCGAACCCCCACAAAAGTCGGCTCCCAGTGCTTGGTGGATCACGTCAAAACCCATACCTCAATCCGGACGCCGGCACATCATACCAAAATTCACCGATGACCAGACAACCACTTGCTAGTGGTGTTGTTCCGCGTGACTTGGGCAATTTCTCGCTTGGCGGCCAGCCGTCGAGGAGACCTGTAGGCGCTGGGAATACTGGGGGCTTGGGAAGATGAGCTGGCAGATGCATACAGTTCTTTGGAAATATGTGGAGGCTCCTGGAGGCAATCACGTTTTCTGAGTTGTTCCATGCATGTCTTTGTGGTCGTGTGAGACCGATTTCGTCAGGCCGCAAGGCGAGCTCGTGCAACATAGGGCTTACGCGTGACTTGTCTACTTATAGGGTCATGAATATTTGTTCCTAGGTCCTTCTCGATAGAACTATTAGTATTTCTAAATATGAACTCGTCTTTGAGTGAGTTCCTGCGATTCTCATGTGTCGAAAAGTAATGTGCTCACCCAGCTGCTACTGCATGTGTGCTAAGTTAATCAACACACACCTCACCCTACATCATCTAATAAGGAAGCATTCCCTCTAATCTCGGTCGTACATGTATCTTAACACACAAGCTTGATATTTATGCAGTAGATCTCCCCAGTTCAGGTCTTCCTATACTAGGTTGTCAATGTCTTCTTCTGTTTGATCTTTGGAGCTTGAAATCACCGTGTGGGAGGGGGAGGAACATTGGAGAATAATATTGCAAGATTAAGGTAATGTTATGATAATGGCTTGGGCAGGAGGGGATTTAGTAGGTGGAAAGAAAGTAACAAGTAGTAAGTGGGAAATAGAACGGTGAGCTATGCATGTAGTCATGAGAACGCGAGAGTAGAAATTTGAGAACTCTTTGGGATCGGTGAATGGAATGGAAGTTTAGAGCAGATAAAGAATGACTGAGAGAGATGATTTGGATAGCATACTAAGGAGGAGATGCTATCGTTATACTATTTAGTCTTCTTAGGGCTGAAAGGGTGGGAGAGCGGATGATCTTGGTGAGTGAAGGAAAGGAAAAAGTCTATGTTGCCATCTTATGGATCTTTCAGACCCTGGCTTCAGCAGAGATGAAATGCTGTTCAATAGTGATTATACTCGCTCTCTTGCTATGAGAAGATGGTCGTTGATGTCTCTATTGGCATGGAAGCTGGTGGGGTTTGCAGAGTTGTGTATAGGTATGTCGATTATACCTAGCAGTTGTGGGAGGTGAAGTTCATCGAACCGTGTGAGGAATTCGCACAAGGGTGTCTTTGGCTTATCCACCCTAGACGAGTAACTGAGGACTTTAGCATCATGCCATGTTTAGATTTGCGGAGAAAGACATTATGTGTTATTGCCCCTTGTGGGGCCGTCGTTGGGCTTCCAAGATAGACCAAATGCAGTCGGCAGCAAAGACAACATGCGGCTGCATCAGTGTTGCTGTACAAGAAAGGCCATCCTTCTACCTTTTTTAGATACTATGTGAATATGTGCGCTGTCATATGTCAAAATGTTCAAGGTCAGCCACCGATGTGAGACTGCATATACTGGAGGCGAACTGCCAAGAGGGCTGGAGTGGTCTTTTATTGCGCTGTAACTCGTAAGAGTGCTGCACATGGTCTCGGCTCCTCTAAATCCAGGTGTGAATAACAGACACAAAGATATCTTTTAACGTTATCAAACAACCTTCTAGATTAACCTTACAATGCACAATTCAATGTCGCGATATCAGCTCAACAGCTCGTCGCAAAACAAAACAAGACACAAAGGTATCGATGCAGAGATTGCTTAGCCGAGACGCGTTGTCGTTTCCACAATCGAATCTGTGTAGTGGGTTGTGATAGGTCGGGGATCGCGGCAAGCTGCCGTAAGCCACATATACATCGAGGGCAGTGATATTTTAGATCAAGAATATACACAATGCCTAGAGGTTGCAAGATGCATGCTTCGCCATGCACTGTATTTGCGCTAATGACGCAATGGCTATTCATGTGTGGTAGACCTTGGCGTTGATTGGCTAGGTAAGAGGACATAGACTAATGCGACCCATGCTTTGGTGAAGGATGTTGAGTCTGGAGGATTCTTCTTTGCGTTTTGGTGTGTAATGATGCGTCATTAGGTTCTGGTACGATAGTGGTGGATGACAATACCCGATGTCAGTCTCGTCTCTTCCTCCAAAGAGCCCAACCGCGCATGCCAAATGCGAAAGGAGGAACATTTCGGGACATCGACTACTTTACTGTAAGGACGAGTAGTCGAGGTAGTACCCAGGGTAATCTTAGCAAAGGACATCATTCAAAAAGCAAATATCAGGCGCTATCCTGCTAATTTACTATCACCTCGGTTCGCTTCCATGCTGCAGAGATGGCTGCTGCTGATGCCGTATATATGGCATGGTCGTTATAGCCACCAAAGCGCCAAACGGTGAGTAAAAATAAGTCCAAGTATAAGTCAGCCACCCCGTTACTTTGTTATCGAAGGCGAAGATAGAGTTTGGGCGGATGCAAAGTCCAGGGCACCTCGCAATTTCTTAGATTCTTAGCAATTTTACTGCAATGACAAGAAGCCCAGGGACAAACATACAAAGTCGAGACATGGTATGAAAGCTGTTGTAGTACACTAAGAAGATTGTTGTACCTGGCCCCTCTCTGCATTAGCTCAAAGAAGCATCCATCCCCTCAAGATGTTTCAGGCTCCCCAGGGCTGCAATTCCAATACATAACCGTCCACCCTCCTCAGGCCAGGGATGACAGCAGCGCTTTCCTTGTCCCGTGAACGGTGCATCCCGTTTTCCGGTGTGGATGTTCGTGGGCTACGGCCGAGTGGGTGAGTCACCATGTCGGAGTTCAGCTGGCGTTGACAGAGCATAGTCCTGCGGAGGGAACCCCATCGGTATGGAGACATAGCAATCGACTGACGTTGGTGAACTGAAGAAGCCGGCGTCGAGCTCGTGCCAACCGGCTTGGGCTTGTTAGTTTGGCAGGGACCAGCCCGCCGTAACTTCCCGACGACAAAGACCTCTCATGAACATCGCGAAACCTCTACCATCGACATCAACACTGGAGACGTCAACTCTTGCTATCGCAAATCCACATCTTCATTGTGTCTTTCTACGCGTCCTATTCACACCTGTAACGATGTAACGGTTGGGGATCCTGGCCACCGATGCCCGACCGCCCGAGGTCTTCCTACCCCACAAACTATTCATACACGGCTGTCTATTGGCATCAGACAAGCCTAGTGACAACGTATACCTAACCGGAACGCCGTGGAAAATCAAAAACGTTAATTTCAACGCCAACGCCGAACGTTATACCACCGTGACACCATGCCACCAAGACAGCGCCCCAATATCTGTGTCGTCGCCATCGGCACCTTTGTACTCCCTGTCTAGGTACCTTAAAGAAAGAAAACGGACATTTTTTTCGTACAACCCTTGAATTGAAAGCCATACGATGAACAGTTTGTAAGTGGCGGTCAGCGAAAGGACTATTTGAAAAATGGCTTGCCGCCACTGGTCAGACGCCGCATGAGAGGGTATACACATTGAAGGGTCTATCGGAAATGATATGAAAAATAAAACCAGGAAAATGTGAATGGAGAGGGAGGGTTGCGTGTGCGTAAGAGTGTAGCAATGAAAGAGCGATGACCCATACCTAGGGTGGACATGCCAGGGTTAGGATATTGACATCACACTCACCCAGGCTAAGAGTGATGAGCCAAAGTCCTTGTCAAATACTGTTTCCAAAGGTCCTGGACCGTTTGCAGCTCACGACCGGTGGCTACGACTTCGATAATGCTTCTGCAAGGCATCCTTTCTTAGGTAAATCTTGTTGCATCCCATCTCGCAAGAGAAGGTTTCGATTTCGCCTCTATGTTTTTGTCTATTGTGTCTTCCCCAGTTTCCCCTTCCGTGGAGGCCACTGAACGTCGCGGGACAACGAGGGCATTGAAACGATTCCGATGATGCGACACTTGCGTTCGAGGAGCGTCTAGAGCGGGACGGCTTTTGCGTATGGACTGAAAGGCGAGCCTTTTTGGGATTCGGTCTAGTACAGTTAACGATTTACACATGGGAGGATTGAGGAGGAACTTACGCCGCGATAGGAATCCTTTGCAGTCCATCTTCGATACAAGGAAACTGAGATGCAAGGCTCTCTTGTACCAAGGGTGGATTTCCAGGCCTCGATGATCCCTGCATTCCTGACTGGTCGTTTTGGCCGAATGGTGGCCATGGAAAGTCGGGTTGGCCTATCTGGTCAGTTGTTGGGTTGTTTTCAGCGCCGATAGTGTCGATCCGGAACTGACTCCATTCTTGATCGTGCTTATATTCACCTGGACCCGAAGCGCCGCCATCATCATTGACAGCACCTCCAGCTCCATTTGAATCGATCTTACGCACCAAATTTGTCACTTCCGACATCAGCATCTGTTGATGGTCATGTTTCTTGTTTTCCGAAGACCAGGGAGCTTCTTGTTCGAAGCACTGGCTGCTGGATACCAAAGCAGCGCTGTTGCTCTGATGCTCACCAATATTCATCTGGCAGTCGTTCCACATTTCTTTTTCGAAGCCGTTGTTTCCATAGGATTGCTGTTCACTGTACAAGGTAACCTGTGGCCCCGGTGTGGATCCACGGGCAGCAATGTGTGGTGATGTACAGGAAGCGATGGCTTCGTATTGGAGATTGCGTGACGTTTTCTGGATGACATCGTTACCGCCGTGTCCAGGGTATGTGCTATTCGGGACGAAAGCGTTCTTGAAGTATGGTGGTTGTTGGGGTTGAATCCAGTGAGAAGTCATCCAATTGTGCTCAGCCTCTTGTTCCATGTTGTGCTCAGGAAGAGGAGGATTGGAATGACCGGCTTCAGACCGGGAGGCGTGGTGGGGTGTAGGCTCGGGCAAGAAGTCCCCAGGGTAGACCTGCTGGGGGTATGGATTGCTCACAGGATCAGGCTGCGGGAGACTCAGGTTTTCTAGGTATTGGTATGCGTTATACCCTTCAGCGTCGTATGTAGGGATGCTGTGTCGATAGGAGCCGCTGCCATCGCCAGGAAGGCTGGGATCGCTGTACTGGGAACCAGCATGTCCCTCGTCAAGGTAGATGCCCTGACGTTCGTTGTCGTCATTAAAGACAGGGTTGGGCGTCTGTGCAGAAGAGCCGTGGAAATCCATTTTGGTGAGCTCTGACTGGAGTTCTTGATGGGGATCTGCAGCCCTCTTGGGTAGGTGTTGGTCTTAAAAGAGGTGGATCTGCCGGTAGGTACAGAAAGAGAAAGAGCGTGTTTTGCAACAGGTGTACAGGTGTAAGCCGAGGTCTAATTAGATTGGGTGACGATGAGGTTGGATGAAACCGTGTTGGTGCAGAATCAAGACGGTATTAGGTGGATGAGATGGAGAGGCAGCTGTCGCTAGCTCCGGCTAACGAGCCGGGGTGTTAACAGAGCCTTGTGGACAGAAATTACTTGCTGGAGACCCCGCTTCTGGATACAATAGTATATTGTTGAAATTATGGACGAGGTAAGATACCAGGCTGGAATTTTATTCAGCGCGCCGAGTTATAGTACTTGTGCTGGTTGATATCCAAGGCGACCTCAGCCATCCAGGGATGGCCACCGTAGCAACGATGGCAGGGATGGTGGAGTATGGTCCTTCGATAAAAAGGTAAATTTACAGTCCTTCGGCGAAAATGTAAATTTACAGTCCTTGCCCCACTGCGGTCACCATCCCGTGCGCTTGGATTTTGCTTACGGTGAAGCGGGCACTGTCTGAGATCACTGGACTGTGTTACTCACTCAGGCCAGTGTTACTATACAGTTGCCATTTCCTTGGACTTTATCTTCTCGGTCTTTTCTTTGGCATACGACGTAATGCGCCAGCTGGAAAAATACAGCAGTGAGAGTAACCTGGCGTGCTGGAACATCCTTCCCTTGGTGAAGGCACTGGTTGAGTCCCGCAGCGGTGGTGAAACGCTCACTCAACAGGACTGGATTTTCTTTTCTTCTTCCCATTTACTTGTCATACCTGAGAGGCGACAGCAAGCTGGCCTGGCCCTTGGATGGCCATTCTGTCGACCACGCTGGCTCTATGACCCGCGAATAGGGCGCTACCTTTATCCGCTGAGCCACTACGCTATCATTGTGACGAGACCCACCTCGTAGGTCCTCCGTTGTGACCGAAGACGATACATCGCGTCGATAGGTAAGGCGTACTCAGGGACAACGTCGACCGTGGATAGTGTCAGCGTTGCTGTCACCTGGCGTTCTGCAAGCGCTCCTGGATGGAGTCCGACGTTGGGCGATGGGGATGTATGCGAATGACTGAGTTTGGAATAATTCGAAGTAACAAGATCGCATAGGCTCCAAGCGCTATGGGATATGAGTGGGAGCACATATGATTTCAAAAGCGCCATCAAGTCTAAAACTATCGAGGGTACCCGTCTGCTTTATCGCACTCACGTATGATCTACCAGCCCGCCCCCAACCAGCGCTCGCATGGAGCCGCGCATGTCAGTCAGAAACAACATCCAACCTGGGGCCACAAGTGACCATGGCCGCGGCTCCGCCCCCCACCCACCTTTCTATGGTGGGAGGATCGCTCCTTTGGCGCTCACGGCAGCCTTTTCTGGGACACCACTACGCTTTTCCGTCGCTTTAACCACAGCGAAACTTGGCAACATCGGTATCCTTTCATTGCTCGTGCATCGACCCGGAGATTGACCAGCATAGCCCAGCTGACATGGAGACTGGATGCCCTCGAATCCGCCTACACGGGCACACGCCTGGGAGGGCAGGTGCCCAGCCTAGTCGAATCTCATGATACCGACCCACACACACCCTCGGTGGTGTGGCTGTAATTAACGCAGCTGCGGAGGGTACCTCGCGCTTAGCTGGATGTCATTTTGGAAAGCTCAGACCCAGTAAATGTAATCGAAATCAAGCCACTCGTCATATCCCGTCTGAGAGCGCTTTCATCGCAGAGCGGGCGCGATCTACCGCCGGGCGAAGAATGGGCTTGGACTGTTCAGTAACGCGGCTCAGGGCTAGTTTCGGATGCCGACCAACACTTCTGCAACAGACGGCAAATACGTAATCCGTCGTCTCGCTCTCTTGCTATGCAATGGATAAGCCATTCGTATGTGTGCACAAATCAGCTGCTAGGAAAAGTGATCGGCAAAGGAACACCTGTTCTCGTCGCCCTGCTCTTGAGCATTTGCAGCAACCACCCTACCACGTGCGGGGTCCAGCCAAAAACCCAGGCCGCATTTAGTCCGCGCGCGATAACCGTACCACAAACGCAATAGAGACTCGAGTTTGGGCTGACGGGCTGCCTGCAAAACATGCACGCTCGCTTGGATGACCTGCTTCTAGCCGCCCGCTCCATGCGGCGTGGTTATAGCCCCACCTTCTTAAACTCGTTCTATGCAAGACAATCTGTCACCACACCAGTAAGTTTCGCGTGGCTTTTTGACTAGCGGGGGGTTGGTGAGATTTTCTACAAGACATACGTTGACAGCTTTGTGTCTGTAATGAGAATCGGGACGGCCCCCACGGCGTACAAGATCTGCGGGTATCATCAGACTTAGCACGCGAGATGCCATTACAACTCCAGCATCAATTGGACTAGAGCCATGGACACCTGTCGCCCTCGGTTCCATTGCACCGGCTCATCACACATGGCATGGGAACTGGTAACACGAGGGCAAGAAAGGCGGTTGGTGACCGGGCTGGCGGATCTGACAGGGAAAGGATTCAATAGCCTGCCTGCGATCGGGGTCCACTGACAGCAGTCCACGGTGTAAGTTACAATCACACAGCAGATCAACGGTCGGTACTACGTATGTTGTCATTGGACTGCTAGTCCACCCAACGGCCACCCTAAGTTGGAGCATCACTTGAATTTGTGTGATGAATTGGTAAATGGATGAGAATGCTTATTCCATGTTGCCTGTGGAGTGAACATGAGGATGAACCAATCCGTCATCAGATCATTGCAAACAGACCCCCGGAGCTAATTCATGTGTAAAGATGTCATGACGTTTTCCGTCTAGAGCCAGCCTTGCTCGGCTTCAGAGAGACTATACCAGTTTCAGTGGCGATTGCATATGACGGGCCGCCCCATCTGACCTTGATAAGTGCCGCGATTGGGACCGGAAGTTGGTGACATGGTTGCCGCGTGTTGAAAGCAGTGAGACGGCGCTTTCATAGACGTAAGCTTATGCCAAAGGAACAACGGGCCCACAAGACCGAGGCTAAAGTACTTCACTCGTGTACAGATGGGAACTCACTACGCCGTAGTCGTCCCCGTCACTGGAACGAGACCTATCGCAAGTCGCAAATGGCGATGCTGGTGATAAGGTAGGGCGCCGCTTCCATAACCGAATGTGTCGATCCTCCAAGGCATCAATCGATATAGTTTCCATTTCGATTGACATGAAGTTGATTGTAAATGTAGTGGGCCGTGTCGCATGACTTGATCCGGTGCTGACCACCCACCCTCCACTAGACATCCTTTGGCGAAATAGCAAACGAGAAAAACGCAAGATCGTGATGCCACTGGCTATGATAGTTGAGATTTCCGTGGAATGTTTCCATATTTCTGGTTGGCCCAATGTGACAATGTACACTCGCCCGATGTCACGTAGTCAGCAATGGGAAGGTCCTTCCAGTCCAAACACAGCTTCTTACTCATATTGGATGCGCTCTATGCAGGCCTAATCCCTGCTCCAGAACTACGTTACTGGTAATATTTTGGATACCGAGACTGTGTTCGCTAGTAGCAAAAGACCATACAATGGCATTGTGTGAACGTGAGACCTTGATGGAGGCCTTGGGATTCGGGCGAGATGACGCGCAGAATTTGTGATCCGGGTCATGCTTACGCCCCGAATGTGCCGCAGTCTTGCATGGTTCAGACACCTTGGATCTGAGGGGCGGTGTAATGGGCGGGTGTGCGCTGAGTGAGATCGTGGTTGGACGGAGCAGAAGGTACCAATTCACTGGCTCGACAATTTTGTCTGGTTTATAGTCAGAGCTCGCCCCGACCGAACATGATAGTTCCTTTACATCTCTTAAACTACCTGGCTGAAAAGTTCCGCCGTACAAGCCACTCATCCTTTCTGATATGGCGTCCCTGCTTCAGTGCTTGGGGCGACGGGCGAGAAGTGGCAAATCGCATGACAGACATGATGGCGGAGACATCGAGAGGCTAGCATACAATGAAAAAGTCAGTCTTCTGCGAAAATACGAGTACCCAATGCTTAAAGGTTAGGACATCTCACCGCATATACCTCATGCATGCTCCTGACGTTCACAGGGTTGACTTACCTTGACCACGGTGGGACAACACTTGCGCCAAAATCGTTACTCAAGACTTTCAGCAACAAGATGCAGAACTTGCTTCTGGCAAACCCACACTCAGATACATCTAATCCAAGCATGACTGCTGTAATGGTAGAGGAGACTCGGCTCGACGTGTTGAGGATGTTCAAAGCTGACCCGGAACACTTCGACATTGTCTTTACCGCAAACGCCACAGCCTCTATCAAACTTGTCGCTGAAGGGTTTTCCGGGGGTACGGAAGGATTTGACTACTGTTACCATCGTAACAGCCATACAAGTCTAGTCGGTGTCCGTGAACTTGCTCATCATAGCCACTGCTTTGCGTCGAATGGGGAGGTAGAAAGTTGGCTTGCCGGCAAAGAAAAACACGCTGAAGATATGTTTCCACAGAGACCAGTGTTGTTTGCTTATCCAGCCCAGTCGTAAGTGTTGCCACGTATGGTATGCCTTGGAAGAAATTCACTGACATTTTCCCCCCTTCCAGCAACATGAATGGCGAGCGACTTCCGCTAGACTGGTGCGAAAAACTACGAATTTCACTACACCACCCAAATACATACTCTCTGCTCGATGCAGCGGCGCTTGTGTCCACTACTACATTGGATCTAAGCAACCACCACTACGCGCCTGACTTTGTCGCCCTGTCTTTTTACAAGATCTTCGGCTTCCCCGATCTCGGTGCTTTGATCGTGCGCAAATCTGCGGGCCATGTCTTCGACAACCGCAAATACTTTGGAGGTGGGACAACGGAGATGGCGACATGTATCGGCGACGTGTGGGTGATTCGTAAGGCGTCAAGTCTGCATGCGAGGTTAGAGGACGGTACAATTGCGTTCCGGAGCATTCTTGCTTTGAATTGTGCCATCAAAACCCATCGCAAGTTATTCGGAGGACTTGAGCAAGTGTCGAAGCATACTTCGTGGCTGGCCAAGGTTCTCCACGACCGCCTGAGAAGCTTGAGGCACTTCAACGGCATGTCGGTCTGCCACTTATACAGCTCTCCGGACTCCAGCTATGGCGATTCCAAAACCCAGGGTGCAACCATAGCTTTCAATGTGTGCAAAAGCGACGGAATGTACATTGGTCCGTGGCACGTTGGCGCTCTCCTCAGGGCGAATCACATCCATGTTCGCACAGGCACTGTGTGTAACCCCGCGGGTATCTCGTGCGCGCTTGGACTCGAAGCCAAGTGGCTGCGAAAAGCCTTCGACGAGGGGTATCGATGTAACACGGAAACGGATATTTTGGCAGGCGTTCCTGTTGGTGTAGTAAGAGTCACGTTGGGAGCCATGAGCACGTTGGACGATGTTGAAACTCTCATAAGCTGTCTCTCGAAAAATGTTGTGGACCGGAACAGTACGACTGTGTGCGCTGAGAAGAAGGACTCGCTCATGGAATCTAGGCAGCCCGATATAGCGGAAGAGGCCTTCGGGGTTCGGTCAGAAGCTGCGACAGCCAAAGGTGGTCTTACTACAACGCCAGGGCGAAGCTGGACGCGGCGTTGGAGGTCATATCTCTATTTTGAGGCATAGCTATCATACTACCCTCGTCTTATACATAGAATTATATAATGAATAATAAGTTTTGTTTCAAACCCGAGTGTTTGGGTTCTCGGAGACTTGTGTAGGTACGGCCAATCGCATTGGGTGATGTCCTCGCGATCATCTGGTTCACCAACGCGACTACAGTCATGCCATGTCGCCAGTACCATGTCTGGCAGACATGAGTGGGTGACGTATGCTTTGCAGACGTTACGTATTGAGTTTGCTGTTTCTTTGGCCTGCAACCCGCATCTGTATGCGTTTAGGTGCGCATGCACGGAAATACGGGACAAGAAGATGCAGGGCGAAATGAGGACATGTAGCCAAGAATCAATTGCATACAAATCAGGGAGGGATAGCCATTCCAAATGAGCGCATGTACGAATGCGATCTATTGCCTGACTGATCTAGACTCGTGCAAGTATCTCGCTTGCGTTAACTGCGTCGCTCATATACCTATTATAGGGAATGGGCTTGGCTAGTGGATACATCCGCGGTCCGTTTCGCCGTGCCACTGGGAATGCGGTGGAAACTGAGTGTAGGAATATTCACTTTTCGCTAGCCGCGACAGTTTTTGACTTTTCAGATAATACCAACGCCTACGTCTAAGACTGGCATGGGAGAACGAGTTCTTTTTGGTAGTATAACAAACTTGGTATATCTGTCTCCCCCCATGACCATGGCTTTGTACATGAAATACCAAAAAACGTAAGCGCGATCGGGGTGGATTACGCGAATATAATGAAGTAGAGATCCAACGTCTGAGGATCGTGCACGGTAATCCGGCACATTTATCGAAAAAAGGGAACCGCAACTGTAATTACAATCGATGAGACCATGCGTCACTAGGCTGCAAACTATTAGTGCTTCGCAAATAAGTCGTCATTTCAATCCGGTTGAGGCTCTGTGATGGAAGTTCGATCCCGTCCGCATGATTATCCGAGACAGTAACAGCGGCGGCCAGAGACGGGATGTTGGGATCCTCGCAACTTCCCCGCGGGATGGCTATTTCAGGAGATACATGTAAATAGTGCCGTCAATACCTAATTAGCCGTTGGAAAGATAATATTGAGACTGCGATTATGTTCTTACAAAACCGTTGGAGGACTTCCCCACCAAAGTCTTCCTGTGGGTATACTGGAAGTCTGTCGCAAAAGCCTGACACCTGAGATGCTATGTAGAGAATGTAGAGGCGAGGAGTAAAGATGATGGTATTTTCACTTGTCAGTCTCACTATATGGTGGCGTATGCTAGCTGAATATGGTGGCTTCAGCCATGAACTGTATCTGTAAGATCGGTAGATTGGGATCGTACCCTACTGCACCCGACTTGACTTGTTGACGGCTGCAATCGCATGTGCGGAAGCGGCTAAGATGAACACAGGTCAAAGTGGAACTGCTATAAGCAAAGCTAGAGAACGAGAGCGCCTATCGCGCTCACTCACATGTTTTTGTGAGTACGATTTAACCCGAGAATTTTCCTCGGTGTAACTGTACTTTGCCCTCCTCCTCGCGTATACGTATGTTACGTATTGTCCGCAAACGCAATCCTTTTATCAGCCTAAAAATCATACAAACAAAAACTTTGCAACACTCAGCCCACCGCATCTTTGCTGAAAATGCCTCGAGCACGCGTCTTATCTTTCTGCCTTGGAGAATCGTGGCTTGCTCCAGTGCGGTAAATTCTCATTCGGCTTGTATTCTACAAGGGGTAAATCAATCACAAAGGTAACTTTCAGGGCTATGAAGGGCATAGTACGTACGGCCATAGTGAGGCGGCGGGGCAGCATCGTAATAGAGCGTAGTATGCCTTCACGAAAATCTGCCTGCTATCAGCCTTGTCCGAAGGCGTGTTAGCGAGTTTATAGTCCGCTGACAGGCGACGCATACGGTCCAATTCGAACGGTTTGCTGGGCGGCCACCTTTGGACGAAGAAAACTGACACAAGCGGCCACAAGTACCTTGATACCTCACCAAATAATGCACGCAACGCTTCAATTTTTTCCCACTTACTAGGCAAGCATCTGTGAGAGTGCATAATCTCTTTCTATCCGCATGCTGACCGATACAGAGAGTCTTCGATACGGCGCCCTCCGCAGTTGCAAGGAACGCGACCCTCGTTCCTGAAAGCACAGCCCGCTTCACGTCCAATAAGAAGTCCCCGGTCGGCATCGAAATTCGAATCGTGAGGCAAACGGACGACACTGCCTTGTCTTTTGTACATCGGCGTCGGTTTGGCTGTTGCCCTTCGAGGGGCTTCGTCACTCCATCCAGGTGTGAGCCGAGGGTTGGGGGTGTGAACTACACACGTGTCATATCCGCCTAGATACCAAAGCCAATATAAGTTGAAGCAGCTGGTGTACTGTAGTGTGTGGCTCCAAGCGTCGTGCTACTGGTACCTATAACTGCGACGCGACTCGTTCCCGTCGCCAACCGTGTCGGTCCCAAGCATCCGCCTTCCCGACTCGGGGCCTCAATTCTTGTTGCGCAGGCTCTTCCATAGCCGCTTCTCTTCGTACCTTCCGGTAACAATCAACCTCATCGAGTTACTGCTCTCCTCACGCGTCGTTAGGCGACTGCAGACATAAAGAATCCGGACGTTGGAGAAGATACCAAGACGAGTATACGAGTCCTCGTTATTATCAGTATCCCAAGGAGTCCTGGAGTGTGTACATATCAGTTCAATAGCTAAGTCCTTTCCATGGAAAGGGATTCAGATATATCATACCCTGGGAGGCCCAGTCAGCTCAGCCGCGCGTGTCGAAACTCCACCTTTGTCTCCAAAACTGTGTTTCCCGACCGGTTCATGCAACAGTCATATAGTAATGATCACCCCCTGCAGGGATACCTACCCTTCACGAGGGATGGTATCAATACCTCCACGAATCCAACTCTTTCGCAAGCCCTACACCCCTTTGTATCGCGGTACTACCAGCAAAATTCGCATGCAGTAGAGGGGTGCGGATCTTCGACTTCGACCTATCCTAACATGGATAGCTTTGGAACTCTCGCAGTCACTCAGCACATAATGCAGGTCGTGCACTCCGAGGCCAACCATGATGCCCTCAAGATGTCGCAAAGCGAAGAGCCTCTCTTGAACAATGTCGACTTTTCCAACGGATTGCCAGTCCGTTCAGCGATTTCGAAATATTTCTCGACTCCCAGTATAGACGAGTCGAAGGCACCTTGGGAATCTATCCGGCGTAACTACGAGTATTCCTGGACACCCGATGAATCGATCGTAACGACATCGCAACCGTCTTTTGATCTTGGACCCCTCGACATTAAAGTAACCCAATCCATACTGGAAACACTATCCGAGATGAATGACGACTCTTCGTCATCACGTCGAGCCTCAGAAACTTCGATGGGTTCAGTACCTGGGTATCTTCATTCCGGTATGTTTGGCTCCGATCATTCGACGAGGCGTACAAATCAGCGAGATATAGAAAGCTTGATGTAAGCAAATACCGGAAGGTCGTTCGAGTTTCGGCTGACCACGAAGTAGGTTATTGAGCCAACCAGCTGGTACTCCGGCCTTTTATCATCCTACTTCACCAGTCTCGGCACCTGACACGTTCGAGAGGAGGACCCCTTCCGGCGAAGAAGGTAAAAGGCGATATTTTTGTAAATGCGGTGTTTCATACAGCGGCATTTATGGAAAAGGAAACCTTGGGCGCCACCGCCGAGAAAAGGGGCATGGCTTAGGTCGAAGTTCAGGTCGCGAGCATCTCTATCTTTGCGAGGATGCTAAATGTCTCAAGAGCTATAAGCGGCAGGACGCACGGCTGAAGCACTACCGCCTCTACCACGAAGATCTCGCCAAGCCAGCCATGAGACGTAAGCTGTAGGCCGATCCAGAAGCTATGGCGACGCGACATATGCTGGGGACTCATTGAATAAAGGCTCTGAAGCATATTGTTGAAGATCCCTCGGTACTGATGGTTATCTTCAGCACTCTTCCCTACTTTGTATGTCATAGCCATACTCCTCATCTGGGCCGGCATTGATTTTTTCTTTCGGTATACTACCGACATAATGTGTGTCGAGTCGGTCCCTTGTGTCGAAGATGACGATAACGATGTGGGATCTTCTAAACTAGGTTCTTGTTGTCCGCGTCGAATGTTGGGGGCAAAGTTATGTTATGACGCCCAAGACTCGTCGGTTAATGAAAGCACACCTTATCAGGTAAAGTCGCTTGCGACGAAGTCTCAGCCGGACCGCCGTGGCTCTATGGTCACTAGAGAAAAACAGTCGAAAGGAATTTCGAGATGCCTGTATGACGAACGGGTTTTGAGGAAGAGAAGTGAGCGGTCGCGAGAAAGGCTAGAGGGGGTCTTCAGACGCTGACGCTACACAACCTGTGTAGGATCCGCACAACCTGGATTCTTTTTGCATCGACCAATCAACAAGAAACAACAGTCAGCTTCGTTATAATCTTATCGTAGGGCCAGCGATGCGATATGAGTTTCCGAGGATAGCCATCGCTCGCTTCACTCTAAGGATCGTCACTGCCTGGACCACAACCGTGAGCGGGAGATATCAGAACACATAACACGGGGTGCCTGGAATTCGTCTTCGCTGCCGGATTTCGACATTTTAATTCCACGAGTATTGAGCACTTCGAAATTCAGCGCTTGGGGGAGTAGAGGGTGTGAAAAGGAGAGGCCGCAACCGATGCGTAGCATGGTACGAGCTCTAGGTATCCATGTTTCTCTCCCTAAGCTACGAGTCATCTCCCGTATCAAACACATACTATTTACCAACATCGCCACCAATCATACGCGTGTATTCTCTCATTTTTGCCTCATTCGCTCATGCGCGCGAAAACTTGCGCATCTTTGTCAAGATAACCCAGTCATTTCTTAATGCTACAAGATCTGCTGGTCAATAGCACGCTTACCACTATGATAGTCTTCGCACCCATTCCTTCCCGAATGTCATGGGCGACTACTGGGACCGGAACATATCCTATGAAGT
>Ga0265798_10003562_pt1 | contig 22026 bp, 17 predicted proteins | sample P3T30metagenome_FD_192430 | JGI IMG/M metagenome (GOLD analysis project Ga0265798, IMG submission 192430) | Plant litter microbial communities from East Loma Ridge, Irvine, California - P3 T30 | ecosystem: Environmental > Terrestrial > Plant litter > Unclassified | place: USA: California... | reverse complement strand
AGAACAGCACCTCGTCGACGTCGATCAGGCGGATCTGGCGGCCGACGGTCGCCTTCAGCCATTTCAGCTTTTCGCTGCGTGCGCCCGGCAGCGTGGTTTTCAGATGGCGCAGCAGGTCGCCGAGGTCGGCCGGTGGCTGGCTGACTTTCGCCTGCAGCCGCGCCACTGCGCGCTCCAGGCGGTCGGCCTGCACGGGTTTCAACAGGTAGTCGACCGCGCCGGCATCAAACGCCTCGACCGCGTACTGGTCGTAGGCCGTGACGAACACCACGTGGGCGCCGTCGCCGATGCGCTCGGCCACTTCCAGGCCCGACAGGCCTGGCATGCGGATGTCGAGGAACACCACTTCCGGTTCGTGTTCGAGGTAGCCGTCCCAGGCGTCGTTGCCATTCTCGGCTTCCAGCACGATGCGTGCCTCGGGCCAGAGCACGGCGAGCATGCCCACCAGGCGCTCGCGCATCAGCGGCTCGTCTTCGGCGATCAGGATGGTGGTCATGCGGCCTCCTGCAGTGCGATCCGTGCCGCTGGCGGCAGCACGATTTCCGCAGCGACGCCCGGATCGGCTTCGTGCAGGTCCAGCCTGGCCTCGTCACCATACGCCAGCGCCAGGCGCCGCCGCACGTTGTCGAGGCCAGCTCCGTCGCCGGGCGTGGCGCTCATGCCGACCCCGGTATCGCGCACGCGAATCACGGTCTTGCCGTCTTCGACGACCGCGCCGACCAGGATCGCGCCGCCGCGCAGCGAGGGCTCGATGCCGTGCTTGATCGCGTTCTCGACCAGGGTCAGCACCAGCATGCTGGGCACCTGGGTTTCCGCGAGCGCGTCGGGCAGGTCGAGCGAGAAGTCGAGGCGCTTGCCCATGCGCGCCTGCATCACGCGCAGGTAGGCGGCGATGGTCGCGAATTCGTTGGCGAGGGTGACCTGCTCGCGCCGCATGTCGCTGAAGCTGGCGCGCAGAAAAGCGATCAGGTCGGCCGTCAGCGCGGCCGCGCGCGGCGCGCCATCCGTAGCCAATTGCTGCACCGCGCCCAAGGTATTGAACAGGAAGTGCGGCTCGATCTGGGCGCGCAGCATGCGCAGCTTCGATTCGCTCAGTTCGCGCGCTAGGCGCTCAGCCTCGGCGTCGCGCTGCAGCTGCACCGTCAGGGCTTGCAATTTGCGGCGGCGGTAGCGGCCGACGATCAGCACCGGCGCCAGGCCGATGGCACAGCCGGCTGCCGCCGACCCGAAGAGGCGCGGCAGGCGCTGGATCACGTCGGCCAGCGGCGTCGACTGGATCAGCATGCTTACCAGGCCGGCCCCCAGGCCGCCGGCGACGATCCCCGCGAAGCAGTAGATGGCCAGCTTGCGCTTGGTGGCGGTGACGTAGCGGGCGTCGAACCAGGCTGCGAGGGCGCCGCTGAGCAGGGTGAAGCCGAGGATGTTGGCGGTCAGGATCGCGCCCAGCCAGCTGAACTTGTCGAGCGCGAGGTGCAGCACCACGCCGCACAGCGAGAAGCCGAGCGCCAGCTTGGCGATCGCCGTCCACAGGCGCCGGCCCTGGTACGTGATGCAGAAGTCGCGCAGCTCCTTGCGCTCCAGCGGCGTCATGTTCGCCAGCTTGCTGACGAAGTAGCGGCGCAGCCCCGGCTTGGCCTGCACGGCCAGCGCCGGGTTCTCCAGCACGGCAAGCTGCTCGCGCTCCACTTCGTCGTACCAGTCAATCAGCTTGCGTAACATAGCGTCCTCCAGCCCATCAATATAAAGCAATGGAGACAGTCTAGGGAAGGCGCGGCGGGGCGGGAACCGCGAGGCGACGAACGACGAACCCCACGCGACGAATGACGGCGCATGCTAGGATCGCGCCTTTGCCTGTCGATTCATGCGTCACGAATACTCTTGCCAGCTGCGCGCCATGGGCGTGGATGATCTCGACGCCGTCCTTGCCGTGCAGGCGGCCTGCTATCCACCGTCGATGCAGGAGGCGGCAGGTGTCGTGCTGGCGCGCTTGGCCGTGGCGCCGAACACGTGCCTGGTCGCCGTCGACGCTGGCGGCATATGCGGCTACCTGTTCGCGTATCCGAGCCTGCTGGGCGTGGTGACGCCGCTGGGTGCGGCCTTCGAACCTGCGTCGCAGCCAGATACGCTCTACCTGCACGACCTGGCAGTAGCGCCGCGCGCGCACGGTTGTGGCCTGGCGCGGCGTCTGGTCACGCAGTTGCTGGCGCAGGCCAGTAGACAGGGCATCGCGGCATCGAGCCTGGTGTCGGTCCAGGAAACGGCGACCTTCTGGGCGTCTCTCGGATACCGGCCAGCGGACGTGGACTGCCCGCAGTCGCGCGTCGCCCTGGCCACGTATCCGGGTGCGGCGCGTTACATGACGCGTACGTTGGATTGATCCGCCGACAGCGTGTTCACGGCGGCATTGGCGCGGATGAAGTCCGCGCAAGCAGCCGCCGGCAGCGGCTTCGAATAATAGTAGCCCTGCAACTGGTCGCACTCGGCCTTGCGTAGCGCCGCCACCTGGTCGGCGGTTTCGCCGCCCTCGGCGATCACGGACAGTTGCAGGCGGTGCGCCATCGCGACGATGGCCTGCACGATGGCGAGCGATTCGGCGCTGTGGCCCATGTCCTTCACGAAGGACTTGTCGATCTTGAGCTTGTCGAGCGGGAGGCGCTTGAGGTAGGCGAAGCTCGAGTAGCCGGTGCCGAAGTCGTCGATGCTGAGGGTGACCCCGAGTTCGCCCAGCCCGCGCATCACCACCATACTGCGCTCCGGATCGGCCATCGAGACGCTTTCGGTCAGCTCCAGTTCCAGCAGCGCGGGCGGCACGTTGGAGGCTTCGAGCAGTGCGCTGACGGATGCGATGACGTCCGATTGCAAGAACTGGCGCGCCGACAGGTTGACGGCGACCGGCACCACCGCCAGGCCGGCCGCGCGCCACTCGCCCAGCTGGGTCACCGCGGTGCGCAGCACCCAATCGCTGATCGGCACGATCAGGCCGGTCTCCTCGGCGATCGGGATGAATTCGTCGGGCCGGATCACGCCGAATTCCGGATGGCGCCAGCGCACCAGCGCCTCGAAGCCGGACAGCATGCCGCTCCTCAGGTCGACCTTCGGCTGGTATTCGACGAACAGTTCGTCCTGGGAGAGCGCGCGCCGCAGGTGGCTTTCCAGCGTCAGGCGGCGGCCGGACTCGGTGCGCAGCGCCGTCGAATACGGCTCGATCTCGCCGCGGCTCTGGGCCTTCGCATGGCGCATGGCGGTGACCGCGTTGTTGAGCAGGGCGTCGGCATCGTCGCCGTCCTTCGGCATCAGCGCGGTGCCGATGCTGAAGGTGAGGGCGATCTCGCCGCCCGGAGCGGGAATCGCGCGGTTGGCCACGGCCATGATGCGCTCCAGCGCCTTTTCCGGTTCCGGATGGTCGCCGCGCGCATGCAGCAGGATCAGGAATTCGTCGCTCCCCGAGCGTGCCAGCAGATCGCCTTCGCGCAGCAGGGCTTGCACATTCCGCGCAATCTCGACCAGGATCGCGTCGGCCACGCGGTGCCCGAGCAGTTCGTTGAAACGCTTGAAGCGGTCGATATTGAGGCAGGCCACCAGCGCCGGGCGCCCGTGTTCGCGGCAGCGCGCGATGCTGGCCTGGATCGCGCGCACCATCTCCTGGCGGTTCGGCAGGCCGGTGAGGACGTCGTGCGACACCAACCATTCGAGTTCGCCGGCCTGGGCGCTGCTTGCCGGGGCATCGAGACCGTGTTTGGCGCGCTCCGCGCGCAGCTCGTCGCTCAGCGAGCGCGCCGCGATCGCCAGCTGGCGCGAATACACCAGCTGCTCGATGATGCGGGCCAGGTCGCGCAGCGCGTCCAGGTCGCCCGGCGCCAGTTCGCGCGGGCGGCGGTCGATCACGCACAGGGTGCCGATCTTCTTGTGATCGATCGAGTACAGCTGCACGCCGGCGTAGAAGCGCAGGTGGGGCGAGCCGGTGACCAGCGGATTGTCTTCGAAGCGTACGTCGCGCGAGGCGTCCGGGACCACCAGCGGTTCGTCTTCGAGGATGGCATGGCCGCACAAGGAGATGTCGCGCGGCGTTTCACAGGTGTCCAGCCCGGTGCGGGACTTGAACCACTGGCGGTCGCGGTCGATCAGGGAGACCAGTGCGATCGGCACGTCGAGCAGGCGGGCGGCGGTGCGGGTGACCCGGTCGAAGGACTCTTCCGGCGCGCTGCCGAGGAGACCGGTGGCTTGCAGCGCGGCGAGGCGCTGCGCTTCATCTGGCGGGATGCGGGCTCGTTCCATGCTTTCCTTCCATCACGGAGCGTGTCGTGCCCCTCGCATGTATTACGCCAGAACCAGAGAAAGTTCGCAATCTTGCCACATGCAAACGTACGGCCGCGTTAGCCCAACGGTTCAGATCGTCGTAGGGTCGGCAATCCTTTGCCCACGCGTACAAGCAACTGGGGAGACGTCACAGTGCATCCGTGAGTTGAACGCGTGGGCGGAGGAACGCGGGGCCGCCCCGGCCCACCCTACACGTCAGGCTGGGGTTTTGGAGAGCAGCGCGGCGGTATCGGCTGCGCCCATGCGCATGGCGAGGGCGAGCGGGCTGAGGCCGTCGGCGTCGCGCAGTTCCGCATCGGCGCCGCGTGCCAGCAGCAAGCGGGCGATGTCCTCACGGTTGAACATGGCGGCGAAGGCCAGCGCCGTCTTGCCGTTCGGGCCGGTGGTGTCGACCCCGGCGCCGCCGTCGAGCAGCACGGTGACCACCTCCAGGTCGCCCTTGAAGGCGGCGCCGGCGAGCGGGGTCTGGCCGGCGTCGTTCATGATTTCCGGGTCGGCGCCGTGCGCCAGCAGGATGCGCGCGGTGTCGGCGTGGCCGTGGTAGCAGGCCAGCATCAGGAGGCTGTCGCCGCGCTCGTTGCGCAGGTTGGGCGGCAGGCCCTGGGCCAGCAATTCGGCCATGGTGGGGGTGTCGCCGGCGCGGGCCGCCTGGAACACCCGGCGAACGAAGGCGAGGGTGGCCTCGTCGAGCCCGGCGGCGGGGCTGGCTGGGGCGCTGTGCTGCATCATGTTTCTCCTGGTCTGAAAGATGGTCGATTAGACCATATTCGCAAGCAAACCCGGTTCACGGGACGATTGCCGCCGCCGCATGGTCCGCCAGTTCCGGCACATGGGGCCCACGCTCAAGCGACCCGACCGGCGCCCGCCAGCGCGGTCTCGATGCAGCGGATCATGGCGTCGCCCTCGAAGGGCTTGGCCAGGAAGCAGGTGGCGCCGCCGGCCATGGCGCGCCGGCGCAGCGCTTCTTCGGGGAAGGCGGTGATCAAGATGACAGGGACGCCGTGGCCGTCGCGGCGCAGGCGTTCCTGCAGATCGATGCCGTTCATGCCGGGCATCTGGACGTCGGTCACGACGACGCTGCTGACGTGTACCGCGCCGGCGCCGAGGAAGTGCTCGGCCGAGTCGTAGAGTAAGGCGTCGTGGCCGAGCGAGCGCACCAGGCTGCCGAGCGCCTGGCGCACCGAGGCGTCGTCGTCGACAATCGAAATGGTGAAGTAATGGGACACGTGGTGCTCCTGTGCGGATGCGGAAAACATCCGGTCATGCTCGCAGGATAGCGGCTGGGCGGAGCGCGCGGAATCATACCAGGGTATGAGTCGCGCCCCGGCTGTCCTTACGCGCGCCGGGCGTCGAGTCCCAGGGCCTCGGCCATGCGCACCAGGTCCGCGAAGGTCCTGGCCTGCATCTTGCGCATTGCGTTGGCACGGTGGATCTTCACCGTGATCTCGCTGGTGCCGACGGCGCCGGCGATCTGCTTGTTCATCAGGCCGCTGGCGGCCAGTCCCATGATCTCGCGCTCGCGCGGGGTGAGCGTCGCGAAGCGTGCGCCCAGCGCGCTGGCCGCCTGGACCGCGGCGCGGCGCTCGGTGTCGCGCGCCAGCGCCGCCGCCACCGCGTCCAGCAGGTCCTGCTCGTGGAAGGGCTTGGGCAGGAAGTCGACCGCGCCCGCCTTCATCGCGCGCACCGACATCGGGATGTCGCCGTGGCCGGTCATGAACACGATCGGCAGCGCGATGTCGCGGCGCGCCAGCTCGCCCTGGAAATCGAGCCCGCTGCTGCCTTGCAGGCGCACGTCGAGCAGCAGGCAGCAGGGCGCGTCCGGCAGCGGATGGCGCAGGAATTCCGGCGTCGCGCCGTAGGCCACCGCCTGCATCCCGACCGAGCGCAACAGGCTCGACAAGGCCTCCCGCAGCGGCGCGTCGTCGTCGATGATGAATACTACCGCTTGCGTGGGATCGATGGCCGTCATGCCATTACCTCCGCCGCCGGCAGCACGAAAGCCAGGCGCGCGCCGTGGCCGGCCTGCTGCGGCAGCGCGCTGATGCGGCCGCCGTGACCATCGACGATCGAGCGGCAGATCGCCAGTCCCATGCCCATGCCGTTCTCCCGGGTCGTATAAAAGGCTTCGAACAGGCGCTCGGCCTGGGCTGCGCTGAACCCCGGTCCGGTGTCGGACACCGTGACCTGCACCCGGCCCTCGGCGTCGAGCCCGGTTGCGACCTCAATGCGGCGCGCGCCGGCGCCTTCGCGCGCCATGCCGGCGATGGCCTGCATCGCGTTCATCACGAGGTTGATCAGGACTTGCTGCAGCTGCACCGCGTCGCCGATAATGCGCGGCAGCCCTGGCGCCTGGCGCAGGCGCAGCACGATGCGCTGGGCGAGCAGTTCGCGCTGCACCAGGATCACGGTGTCGTCCAGCAGGGCGTTGATGTCGAGTTCCTGCATCTGCACTTCACCGCGCCGCGCCAGCGCGCGGATGCGGCGGATCACTTCACTCGCGCGGCGGGTATCGTCGACGATCCGCTCCAGGGCCATGCGCGCCTCCTGCAAATCGGGCGGGCTGCGGTTCAGCCAGCGCATGCAGGCGTTGCCGTTGGTAGTGACCGCCGCCAGCGGCTGGTTGACTTCGTGCGCAATCGAGGCGGCCAGTTCGCCCAGCGTGGTGACGCGGGTGACGTGGGCCAGCTGGTCCTGGACCCGGTGCAGCGCCTCGGCCGCTTCGTGAGCGGCGCTGACGTCCATCAGCGCGCCGAGATATTCGAAGCCGCCGCTGCCGCTGCCGGTCAGGCTGCAGATCACCTGCACGTGCTTGACCTCGCCGTCGCCCATGCGCAGGCGGTGGCGCAGTTCGATCGTCGCTTCGCCGCGGCGCGCGCGCTCGAGCGCGTCCCGCACGATGGCCAGGTCGTCGGGGTGGGAGCGTGCCAGCATCAGGTCGGGCGCCGGCGCGCCGGGCGCGACACCATAGATGCGCGCCGCCTCGTCCGACCACCAGGTCAGGCCGAGCGCCGAATCGTAGCGGAAGCTGCTGGTGCGGCTCAGGCGCTGGGTGCTTGCCAGCAGGGCTTCGCTGATGCGCAGCGATTCCGAGCGCCGGCGCAAGGAATCGGTGGCTGCCATGCCGGCCAGCGCCAGCACGGTGGTGATGCCGACCGCCGCCACGCTGACGATGCAGCGCGCCAGCGAGGACGAGAACTCGGGCGTCCGGTTGATCGCGTACGCGACGACGGTCAGCAGCGCGCAGACGATGCCGGTGGCCAGCACGCCGCGGCGCGACCAGACGTTGGTGGCGCACAGCACCACGATCACGTACAGCACCGCGATCGCGATGTCGAGCGGCGTCAGGGCGTCGATCACGAAGATCATGATCGTCAGCTGGACGATGGCCGCGGCCCGGGCCGGCGATCGGTAGGAACGGAACATGGCGTGGCGGCGACTTGTCAGAGTGGTTATGCCGGCCATTATCCCAGTCCTTCCGCTGAGGGATACTACACCTTGGTATAGGTGTGCCATTCGCAGACCCGATGCTCGCCGCAACGCGGCTATTGCCCCGCATGATCGAAAATTTCGATTGAACGACTGCAAACTATCCGTTTTTCAAGCCGAACGGGAACGCGCATAATGACTCCATCGCATCGAGCAAAGCAGCGCCGAAAGGACGGCGCGGCGATCTTCAAAAAGCTCGATGATCACAATCGAAAAGGAGCACACCATGTTGAACGTACGTAAAGCAAACGAACGCGGCGCCGCAAGCTTCGGCTGGCTCAATTCCCAGCACAGCTTCTCGTTCGGCCACTACCAGGATTCGAAGCACATGGGTTTCGGCCCGCTGCGCGTGATCAATGAAGACCATGTTTCGCCGGGCCGCGGCTTTGATTCCCACGGCCACCGCAACATGGAAATCATCTCCTACGTGCTGGAAGGCGCTTTGGCGCACAAGGACAGCATGGGCAACGGTTCGGTGCTGCGTTACGGTGACGTCCAGCGCATGAGCGCAGGCAGCGGCGTGGTGCACAGCGAATACAACCACTCGAAAGACGAGGGTGTGCACTTCCTGCAGATCTGGATCGAGCCGAACACCGTGAACGAAGCGCCCGGCTACGAAGAGAAGCATTTCGACGCCGCCTCGAAACAGGGCCGCCTGCGCCTGATCGCGTCGAACGACGGCCGCGAAGGCTCGGTGTCGATGCGCCAGGATGCATCGATCTACGCCACCATCATGAATGGCAGCGACGCCCTGGACCATCCGCTGGCTGACGGCCGCCAGGCATATGTCCACGTGATCCGCGGCAGCGCCACCGTGAACGGTGTCCTTCTTTCAGACGGCGACGCGCTCAAGATCACGGCCGAGGATGCAGTGCGGCTGGAAAAAGCGGAAGCGGCGGAGATCCTGGTGTTCGACCTGCCGCAATAAGATGATCGGTGGCGCGGAGCCTTCCGCGCCGCCATCGACAAGGAGAACGATATGGAAGTAACTGTCCACAAGGGAAGCGGCCCGCTGCAGCAAGTCCTGAACATCGGCAGGCACCAGTTGCTGAGCGATGCGCCGGCGGCCTTCGGCGGCGAAGACACGGGACCGGAACCGCACGACCTGCTGGCCGCTGCGCTGGCGTCCTGCACCGCACTCACGGTGACGATGTATGCGCGCCGCAAGGGTCTGTCGCTTGACGACGTGAAGGTACGCATCGAGCACGGCCAGAAGGACGGCGCCTACCTGTTCCAGCGCCACATCGAATATGTCGGAGACCTTGGCGTTGAGGATCGTGTGCGCCTGACCGATATCGCGAACAAGTGCCCGGTGCACAAGACACTTTCCGGCACGATCCGGATCGAGACCGAAGCCGCCTGATTGATCGACCTATGCGCGCACGGTTGGCGTGGGATGGCGCGCTGGGGCCTGGACGATTATCGCTACCTGGCGGGCCAAGTGAAATTCATGCTCGAACATGTCGCCCGGCGCTGCAGCCCGGCGGCTTACTGAAGCTCAGCGTGCCGGATGCCGGCAAGGCGATCCGCAAGCTCGCCCGCAGCGGCGATCTTGCGCGACTCGGCGATGGCGACATCATGCCGATCGCACCCTTCGAGCACATCGACGCATTCACGCATGCGTCCTTGATGGCGCTGGGGCGGGAAGCGGGGCTGGCGCCGCGGACATTCCTGAAAAACCTGGCGCGGCCGATCTATCGGCACGCCTGGCCGAAGAGCACCTTCGTCTACTTCGCGCGGCCGGCCTGACCCCGTTCCGCCTCGTGGCAATGGCGCGCCATCATGCGCTCGAACGGCGCGTGTTCGCGCACCCGCTTGAGCCACCAGGCCAGCGCCGCGCCTTCTTCGCCGCTGCGCCAGGCCAGGTAGAAGGTTTCGTCGGCCTTGGGTTCGACCACTTCCTTTTCCATCAGCAGGCCGGCGGCGATCGCGGGCCGGGCCCAGGCCTCGGGCAGGAAGCCGAAACCGATGCCGCGCAGCTGGAAGGTGTACTTGGTTTCCATATCGGGCACTGCCAGCATGTCCTGGCCGAACAGCAGTCCCACGGTGCGCGGCCCGAGCTGGCGCGCCGAATCCGACACCGCCACCGCGCGGTAGGGCAGCAGGTCGGCCTTGTCCAAGGGGCGGTCGATGGCGGCCAGCGGGTGCGTGGGCGCGACCGCGAACACGAAGCGGCTGCTGCCGATCGGCTCGGCCGTGTAGCCGCCGCCCGACGGGCCTTCGCCGGCGGCGCCGACCAGCAGGTCGACGCGGCGGTCGAGCAGGGCGTCCCAGGTCCCGGACAGCACCTCGCGCACCAGGCGCAGGCGGGTCTGGTCGGCCACGCCGTAGAAGGCCGCGATGTCTTCCTGCAGCCCGCTCGGGGACAGCATCGAATCCATGCCGATCGCGATCTCGGTCTCCCAGCCGGAAGCGACCCGGCGCACGCGCGACTCGAGGTCGCCAGCGGCTTTCAGCAGGTAGCGGCCTTCGCGCAGCAACTCCTTGCCGGCTTCGGTGAGGGCCACGCGCGGGCCGAAGCGGTCGAACAGGCGCACGCCGAGGTCATCCTCGAGCTTGGACACGGTGTAGGAAATCGTGGAGGGCACGCGGAACAACTCCTTGGCTGCGCCCGCGAAGGAGCCCTTGCGGGCGATGGTGTCGACGATCTCGAGTGCGTCCAGGCTTAGTTTCAGCAATTGCTTTCCTCCATGACAATCTCGCATGGTAGCGAAAACCGGCGGTGGCCGCCATCCCCGGGGCGAAGAGCAGGCGAGCGCGGCCGATAGTGACAAGATGCTATCGTCCTGTCATATTCCTGACTGCGAGCACCATGCCATGTTCAAGTTCATCACCGACTTCCTCGAATCCAGCGGCTATCTTGGCGTGTTCGCGCTGATGGCGCTGGAGAATATCTTTCCACCGATTCCGTCCGAGCTGATCATGCCCTTCGCCGGCTTCGTCGTCGCGCGCGGCGACCTCAACCTCGCCGGGGTGCTGATCGCCGGCACCGCGGGCTCCATTGCCGGGGCGCTGCCCTGGTACTACGGCGCCCGCATCTACGGCAAGGACCGGCTCAAGGAATTCGCCGACCGCCATGCGCGCTGGATGACGGTGACCGGGGAGGACATCGACAAGTCGATCTCCGCCTTTGACCGCCATGGCCGCTCGGTGGTGCTGTTCGGGCGCCTGATCCCGGCGATCCGCACCCTGATCTCGGTGCCGGCCGGCCTGGCCTGCATGTCGCTGTGGCAGTTCCTGCTGTTCTCGACGATCGGCTCGCTGGCATGGACCGGCGCGCTGACTGCCGCCGGCTTCCTGTTGGAGAGTAATTACGAGCAGGTCGGCAAGTACGTCGACCCGGTCTCGAAGGGCATCTTCGGGATCCTGCTGGTATGGTACATTTACCGCGTCATTACGCACCGCCCGGCGAAGAGGGCGCACTGACCGGCAGGCGCCGGGGGTGTCGCGTCGGAGCCGCAGCACAGTCGCCAAGCGTGTCGGGTTTGGGCTACACTCGGCTTGTTTCGTAGCAGGCCGCAGCCCATGAAAAGCCAGTTGTTGGAAGATATGGTCGACAGCCAGTCCAGCCTGTCGCCACCCTTGAACGACCTTCCCGTGCGCGCCGCGGCGCCACCCGCCGTCGTGCCGGCCGCGCCCGCGCAAGGCACGGCGGCACGTGCCCGCGCGGGGGTCTGGCGCGCCAGGGCGCCGCAGCCTGCATCCCTGTGGCGGCCACGGCCTCCCGCACCGCATCCTGCCGCACCTCCGCCGGAACCGCCCGATCCTCCTTCGCCCGAGTGGCCGCCGGCCAGGCCGGAACCATCGCTGGCGGCGCTGGATGTCGCTTCCTTCTCGAGCCGCGAGCCGGACTGGGTCGCCCCTTTGGCACCCGAACCGGCGCCGTGGACCGAGCGCTGGGGGCGCAAGGCGTTCGGATGGAGTCTCGCGTTGATCGCTGCCGTAGCGGTAGCCGCGATCGGCGCGTGGATGGTGGACGACACGCGGGTGGAGTCGAACCTGGCGCTTGTCGCCAGCCATAGCCCTGCGCCGGTATCATCCCCACCGGCGTCGGAAGCCGCCGCCGAAGCGCCGCCGCCGCTGCGCTTGCTGCCGCTTGCAACGCCTGTCGCGGCCGTCGCGGAGGCGGTACCGGTCAATGTGCCCGCCCTGACGGAATTGCCGCCCGTGGTTGCCGCGCCGACGGCGAAGCGGGTCGAGCGCGAGGCGCCCTCGATCATGAAAAAACCGGAAGCCAAGCCGCCCGTGGCAAAGCGCACGCAGGAGCGCCGTGTCGCTCCCGCCCCGGTGAAGCGGGCGCCGGCAGCCGAGAAAAAACCGCCCACGAAAAAAGACGCCAAGCCGAAGCCACCATCCGAACAGCTACTGGCTCGCGCCCTGGCCGATGCCCAGCGCAGCCGCCAGGAAAGCCTGGCGCGGCCCGGCCTGTCGGCCGAAACCCTGCGCCTGTGCCGCGCCGCCGGCTACCACGCCAACGCCTGCATCAAGCGCGCCTGCGAAGCCACCCGCTTCGGGCTCGTTTGCCGCGGCTGATCACATTCCGAACGACACTCACTACCGTTGAAGAAAAGGAACTGGCTTATTCCTGGCCGTGCGGGGTGCGCCAGACGATGCGGTTGCGGCCGGCCTTCTTGGCGCGGTACAGGTGGGTATCGGCGGCTTCGAACAGGGCGGCCGAGTCTTCGCGGCTGTCGGGGGCGAGGGTGGCGCCGCCGGCGCTGACGGTCAGCAGGGGCGCGGCGCCGGAGGCTTCGTGCGGGATCGCCAGGCGGGCGATCGCGTCGCAGATGCCTTCGACCACCATGCGCGCCTCGAAGGCATCGGTTTCCGGCATCAGCAGCACCAGTTCCTCGCCCCCGTAGCGGGCGGCCAGGTCGGCCGGGCGCCGCATCGCGCCGGCGGCGGCGCGCGCGACCGAGCGCAGCGCGCGGTCTCCGGCCGGGTGGCCGTAGCGGTCGTTGTACTGCTTGAAGGCGTCGATGTCGAGCAGGGCCAGCGACAGCGGGCGGCCGCTCCTGCGCGCACGCTGCCATTCGAGTTCATAGAGTTCGTCGAAGCGGCGCCGGTTGGCCAGTTCGGTCAGGCCGTCCACGTTCGCCAGCCGCTCGAGCATGCGGCGCTGGCGCACCACCTGCAGGTGCAGGGCGACGCGCGCCATCACCACGGTCTGGTTGAAGGGTTTCGTGATGTAGTCGGCCGCGCCCATCTTCAGGCCCGTGGCCTCGTCCTCGGGGCGGTCCAGGCCCGAGATGAAGATCACGGCGATGTGTTCCAGCTGCGGGTCGGCGCGCAGGCGGCGCAGCACCTCGTAGCCGTCCATGTCCGGCATCATCACATCCAGCAGGATCAGGTCCGGCTGGTGGCGCGCCGCGCGTTCCAGTGCTTGCGCGCCGTTCTTCGCCAGCAGCACCGTGTATTCGGGCTTGAGCAATTCGCCCAGCACCTCACGGTTGACCGCGTCGTCGTCGGCCACCAGCACCTTCTGGTTCTCGGTCATCTTCATGCGTCTTCCTCCTGGCCCTGCGCCAGCCGTTCGCGCAGGCGCGTGAGTGGGGCCAGCGCGGCGCCGTATTCGATGTCGCCGACGGCGCGCCGCACGGCGCCCAGTTCGTCCTCGATCCCGCCAAGTCCGGGCTTGCCATGCGCGCCGGCGGCCAGCAGGGCCTCCAGCTCGGCCAGTGCATCCTCGGCGCGCGCGTCGTCGCTGCGCAGGAAGTGGTCGAGGCGCGCAATCACGGCGGCCAGCGCCGCGGGGTCGGCCAGGCCCGGCAGGTTGTTCGCCGCCAGGCGCGCCAGGCCGGCCAGCACGGTGTCGAGGGCGGTGACGACCGCCGCCACGTCCACCCCGACCCGTTCCAGCTGGCCGTCGCGCAGGCTCAGTTCGAGCCGGCCGGCGCCACTCGTTAGTTCGAAGGCGCCGACGTAGGCCGCACTCGACTTGAGGTTGTGCGCCAGCGTCTGCAGGCGCGGCAGGTCGCCGCCGGCCAGTGCGTCGCGCAGCTGGCGCGGAGCCGGCGCGTATTCGCGCACGAAGCTGCCGGCGCGCTTGTGCAGACGGCTGCGCTGGCCGTCGACGTTGTCGAGCGCCAGGCGCCAGTCGATGCCGGGGACGGCCGGCAGCGGCGCCAGCGTGTCCGCATCGTCGCCGCTGTCGATCCGCAGCGGCGTGTTTGATGCGGGCAGCGGGCGACCCACCAGGCGCGCCGGGTCGATCCATTTGAGCAGGGTGCAGAACAGCAGGTCGGGATCGATCGGTTTGCTCACGTGGTCGTTCATGCCGGCCTGGCGGCTCAGCGCGCGGTCGCTCGGCAGCGCGTGCGCCGTCATCGCCACGATCGGCAGCTGGCGCAGGCGCGGCACGTTGCGGATCTCGCGGGTGGCGGTGAGGCCGTCCATCTCGGGCATCTGGATGTCCATCAGCACCAGGTCGTAGTCACCCTCGTTCACCATGCGCAGCGCCTCGACCCCGTTGAAGGCGACATCGACCTGCATGCGGGCGGCGGCCATGAAATCGAGCGCCACCTCGCGGTTGTTGGCATTGTCCTCGACCAGCAGGATGCGGGCCCCGTCCAGCCGCGGCAGGTCCGGCAGCATGCCCGGGTAGACTTCCATTCCCGGCGCGCCGGCGCCCTGCGGGTGCAGCGCCTGCAGCAGGCTGTGATACAGCAGCGCCGGGCCGACCGGCTTGTGCAGGAAAGCGTCGACCGGCAGCTCGCCCTGTTCCGCCATCACGGTGTCGCGGCTGCAGGCCGAGATCATCAGGATCGCCGGCAGCGGCCCGAGCGCGGGATCGCGCTGGCGGATGCGGCGGATGGTTTCCACGCCGTCCAGCCCCGGCATCAGGTAATCCATCAGGATCAGCTGGTAGGGTTCGGCGCGCCCCTGCGAGCGTTCGATGAGGGCCAGGCATTCCTCGCCCGAGGCCGCGGTATCGGCGCGCAGGCCGAGGGCGCCGAGCATCTCGGCCAGCGCCAGGCGCGCGCTGGCGCTGTCGTCGACCACCAGCGCGCGCATGTCTTCGAGCTGCACCTTGCGCGCCCTTGGCTGGTCGCCGGCGACGCCGAGCGGCACGGTGAAGGTGAAGCGGCTGCCGACACCGGGGGTGCTGGTGACGCCGATCTCGCCTTGCATGAGTTCTACCAGCTGGCGCGAGATCGACAGGCCCAGTCCCGTGCCGCCGTACTTGCGGGTGGTCGAGCTGTCGGCCTGGGTGAACGACTGGAACAGGCGTCCCAGCTGCTCCTGGCTCATGCCGATGCCGGTGTCGCTGACGGAGAACGCCAGCAGCACACCATCCTGGCGGGTCTTGCGCAGTTCGACCGCGACCACGATCTCGCCGCGCTCGGTGAACTTGACGGCGTTCCCGGTCAGGTTGATCAAGACCTGGCCCAGGCGCAGCGGGTCGCCCACCAAGGCCTGCGGGACCCCGGGCCCGACCCGGAACACCAGTTCGATGCCCTTGGCCTCGCTCTTCACGTCGAGCAGGCTCGATAGCTGCTCCAGCAGCTCGTCGAGCTGGAACGGCACCGCTTCGATCGCCAGCTTGCCGGCCTCGATGCGCGAGAAGTCGAGGATGTCGTTGATGATGCCCATCAGGTGCTCGCTCGCGCCCAGGATCTTGCCGAGATAGTTGCGCTGGGCCGGCGCCGGTTCGCGCATCAGGGCCAGGCGGCTCATGCCGATGATGGCGTTCATCGGGGTGCGGATCTCGTGGCTCATATTGGCCAGGAATTCGGACTTCATGCGGGTGCTGGCCTCGGCCTGCAGCATGGCGTCCTGGATCGCCTTGGTGCGCAGGCCGAGGATGCGCATGAAGACCAGCATGTCGAAAGTGCTGCCGAACACCAGCGCGTGCATGGTCCAGAAATTGGCTGGCTGCCTGCCATTGATGAGCTGCGCCGTGATCAGCGAGCAGATGAAGGCGACCGCCCAGCCGACCAGGAAGTAGGTGCCGACCACGTCGCCGCTGCGCGCGCGGCGCCAGGCGCCGGGCAGGCCGAGCAGCATCGGCAGGATGCCCAGGGTGCCCACCGCCAGCACCAGGCGTTCGTGGCTGAGCAGCCCGGCGCCGAAGGCGATCGCGGTCAGCATGCACAGGGCCGCCAGGGTCTTCATCATGATGCTGAACTTGCGGTCGCGTCCCGGACGCGCCAGCGACTGTTCGACGAACAGGTAGGCGCCGCAGGAGGCGACGATCGAGGCGATGCCGGCGCCGTGTTCCAGCAGCCAGGGATTGCCCGGCCACAGGTACTGGCCGGCGGTGCCGAACCAGGCTGCCGAATACACGGTCACACCCGCGGCCAGCAGTGCGTACTTGCCGAACAGCGGCTCGCGCAAGGTAAGCCACTGGCCGATCGCATACAGGAACAGGGTGATGCGCAGTCCCAGCAGCAGGCCCTGGACGAGCTGCTCGCCAAGCGCGTCGGGCAGCACGGTGTGCGGCTGCATGAACTCGATCGGCAGGATCTTCGGGCCGACCGAGCGCACCCGCAGCAGTACCGTGTATTGCTGCCCCGGCGCCAGGCGCAGCACCGTGCCGGGCACCCGGCCGCGCAGGTTGTCGCCGCTCGGCTGCTGCATGCGGCCCAGGCTCGCCACGTGGCGCAGGCCGGCGTTCGATGCCAGGTGGACGTCGACTTCATCGAGCAGGGCGAAGTCGATCTGCATGACCCAGCCGCCCGGCGCGTCGGCGGCGACCGCGATTGGGATCCGCACCCAGGTCGTGCCGGGCTGCATGCCGAGGGTCGCATAGGCCGTGGCCGGCACGCGGAATTCGGCGCCGCGCGCCATGACGGTAGACGCGTCCAGACGGCTGTCCGCATCGCGCAGGATGGTCACGCCGGGCCAGGCGTCCACGGTCTCGGCGCCGCGCGTGAGCTGCAGCGGCGCGGCCTGGACCGAGGCGCATGCGAACAGCACGGCGAACGTTGCCAGCACACGCAAGAAGAGGGCGAAAAGAGCGGAGCGGCTGGGCGGGATGGGGTTCAACGTCATCGTATCGGTGTAGCTGCGGCGCGCCGACGAGGCGCAAGCCGCGATTGAGCGGGATGTGTGCGGATTCTAGCCGAGGTGCCTCGAGTGGTGCGCCCGCAATTACAGGGCGCTGCGCCAGGAAATGCGGTTGCGGCCCGCCTGCTTGGCGCGGTACAACTCGGCATCGGCCGCCTCGAACAGCGCCGCCTGCGATTCCTGGCTGCCCGGCTCCAGGGTGGCCCCGCCCACGCTGGCCGTCAATACCGGCGCGACGTTCGATGCCTCATGGGCGATGTTCAGCATGGCGATCGCTTCACGCAGCTGCGCCACGATCCGGGCCGCCTCCAGCGCGCCGGTTTCCGGCAGCAGCAGCACCAGCTCCTCGCCGCCGTAGCGCGCCGCCAGGTCGGCCGGGCGCCGCGTCGCGCTGGCGGCGGCGCGCGCCACCGAGCGCAGCGCGCGGTCGCCGGCCGGGTGGCCGTAGCGGTCGTTGTACTGCTTGAAGGCGTCGATGTCGAGCAGGGCCAGCGACAGCGGCAGCCCGCTGCGGCGCGCGCGCTGCCACTCCAGCGCCACCATCTCGTCGTAGCGGCGCCGGTTGGCCAGCTCAGTCAGGCCGTCGATGTTCGCGAGCCGTTCCAGCATCCTGCGCTGGCGCACCACCTGCAGGTGAAGCGCCACGCGCGCCATCACCACGGTCTGGTTGAAGGGCTTGGTGATGTAGTCGGCCGCGCCCAGCTTCAGGCCCGTGGCTTCGTCCTCGGGCCGGTCCAGGCCCGAGATGAAAATCACGGCGATGTGCTCCAGCTGCGGGTCGGCGCGCAGGCGCCGCAGCACCTCGTAGCCGTCCATGTCCGGCATCAATACGTCGAGCAGGATCAGGTCGGGCTGGTGGCGCGCGGCGCGCTCCAGGGCCTGGGCGCCGTTCTTCGCCAGCAGCACCGTGTATTCGGGCTTGAGCAGCCCGCCCAGCACCTCGCGGTTGACGGCGTCGTCGTCGGCGACCAGCACCTTCTGGAATTCGACGCCGATCATGCGGTCCGTTCCGCGTGCTGCGGTGCGTCGGCGGCGATTGCCGCGGCGAGCAGCGCCGCCGGGGCGACGGCGGCGCCGTATTCGAGATCGCTCACAGCGCGCCGGATCTCGGCCACGGCCAGGCCATGGGCGCCATCCGCCAGATGGACCTCGAGCTCCGCCAGGACGTCCTCGGCGCGCGCATCGTCGCTCGTCAGGTAGGTCTGCAGCAGGACCAGCAGCGCCGCCACCGCGCGCGCGTCGCCGGGGCGCGGCTGCGCCGCATCAAGCAGCTGCGCCAGCGCCGCCAGCACGTTTTCGGCGGCGTTGACCAGGGCCGGCACCTGCACCGCCAGGCGGGCGGCCTGGCCGTCGCGCAGGTCCTGCTCGAGGCGGTGGGCCGCGGCCGACAGCTCGAAGGCGCCGACGTAGGCCGCGCTCGACTTCAGGTTGTGCGCCAGCGACTGCAGGCGCGGATGGTCGCCGCCGCCCAGCGCCTCGCGCAGGGCGCGCGGGGCTTCGGCATATTCGCGCACGAAGCTGCTGGCGCGCTTTTCCAGGCGGTTGCGCTGGCCGTCGACCTTGTCCAGCGCCAGGCGCCAGTCCAGGCCGGGGACCGCGGGCAGGGCGGCCAGGCCGCCATCCGCATCGAGGCTTGGGGCGTCAGGCGCCCGGGCGGCGCCGGCCGGCAGCGCGCGTCCCTTCAGGCGCGCCGGGTCGATCCACTTGAGCAGGGTGCAGAACAGCAGGTCAGGGTCGATCGGCTTGGTCACGTGATCGACCATGCCGGCCTCCAGGCTCTTGAGGCGGTCGCTGGCCAGCGCGTGCGCCGTCATGGCCACGATCGGCAGCTCGCGCAGGCGCGGGTTGGCGCGGATTTCGCGGGCGGCGTCCAGCCCGTCGAGTTCCGGCATCTGGATGTCCATCAGCACCAGGTCGTAGTCGCCGGCCTGCGCCATGCGCACCGCTTCGCGTCCGTTGAACGCGACGTCCACCTGCATGCGCGCGCTGGCCATGAAGTCCAGCGCCACCTCGCGGTTGTTGGCGTTGTCCTCGGCCAGCAGGATGCGCGCGCCGTCCAGCCGCGGCAGCTCGGCCGGCGAGGGCATCGACGGCAGGTGCGTGTGGACGCTCTCGGCGCGCGCGCCCGGCTGCGGATCGAGCGCCTGCAGCAGGCTGTGATACAGCAGCGCCGGGCCGACCGGCTTGTGCAGGAAGGCCTCGACCGGCAGCTCGCCTTCCTGTTCCAGCACGGTGTCGCGGGTGCACACCGAGACCATCAGGACCGCTGGCGGCGCCTGATGCCCGGCTGCCCCGCGTATGCGTCGAATCGTCTCGACACCATCCAGGCCCGGCATCAGGTAGTCCATCAGGACGATGTCGTAGGGCTTGCCGACCAGATCGGCGCCGGCCAGCGCCGCCAGGCAGGCTTCGCCGGAGGCCACGGTGTCGGCCTGCACGCCAAGGTCGCCCAGCATCTCGGCCAGCGCGGCGCGCGCGGTGGCGCTGTCGTCCACCACCAGCGCGCGGACGCCGTCCAGGGCGGCGCGGCCCTGCCCCGCGGGCGCATTCGCGACGGCCTGCAGCGGCACCGTGAAGGCGAAGCGGCTGCCCTTGCCCAAGGTAGAGGTGGCGGCGATGCGGCCACCCATCAATTCGACCAGCTGGCGCGAGATCGACAGGCCCAGGCCGGTGCCGCCGTACTTGCGGGTGGTGGAGCTGTCGGCCTGGCTGAAGGAATGGAACAGGCGGCCGATCTGGTCCGGGCTCATGCCGATACCGGTGTCGGTCACCGAAAATTCGAGCGTGACGTCGCCGCCTGCGGTGTCCAGCACCTCGATCGCGACCACGATTTCGCCGCGTTCGGTGAACTTGACCGCGTTGCCGGCCAGATTGACCAGCACCTGGCCCAGGCGCAGCGGGTCGCCGACCAGGCGCTGCGGCACATTGGGGCCGACCCGATAGACCAGCTCCACGCCCTTGTCCTCGCTCTTGACGCTGGTAACGCTGGACAGGTGATCGAGCAATTCGTTCAGGTCGAAGGGTACCTGCTCGATCGCCAGCTTGCCGGCTTCCATCTTGGACTGGTCGAGGATGTCGTTGATCAGGCCAAGCAGGTGTTCGCCCGCGCCCAGGATCTTGGACAGGTAATTGCGCGTCTTGGGCGGCGCGTCGCCCATCAGGGCCAGGCGGCTCATGCCGATGATCGCGTTCATCGGGGTGCGGATTTCGTGGCTCATGTTGGCGAGGAATTCCGACTTCATGCGCGCCTCGGTCTCGGCGCGCTGCATGGCTTCCTGGTGCGCCTTGCTGCGCAGGCTGATAATACGCAGGAACATCACCATGTCCAGCGTGGTCCCGAATTGCACCGCATGCGAGGCCCAGAAGGTGGCCGGCAGCACGCCGAAGACGACCATGGTCTGCACCACGGCGCCGCCCGAGCTGGCGGCCCAGCCGAGCAGGAAGTAGGCGCCGACCGGATCGCCTTCGCGGATCTTGCGCCAGGCGCCCGGCAGGCCGAACATCATGGCCGCGTTGCCGACGGTGGCGATGATCAGGATCAGGGCCTGGTGGCCGATCAGGTCGAATACCCATGCGACCATCACCACGGCCTCGAAGGCGGCCAGGCTGCGCATCATCAGGCTGAAGATGCGGTCCTTGCCGGGCCGGGTCAGGATGTGGTCGACGAACAGGTAGGCGCCGATCGTGATCACCTGGGAGGCGACGCCCATCATGTGCACGGCCATCCAGTGGTTGTCACCCCACAGGAATTGCTCGCCCAGGCCGAACCAGCACAGCGAGTACAGGGAGGCGCCGCCGATGAACAGCGCGTACTTGCCGTGCAGGCCGTCGCGCAAGGTGATCCACTGCACCACGCTGTAGGCCAGCAGGCAGGCGGCGACGCCGAACAGCAGGCCTTGCAGCATCTGCTCGGTCAGGGTGTCGCGGTAGAAGGCGCGCGGCTGCATGATGGTGATCGGCGCCAGGCGCGGGCCGGCGGTCTCGAGACGCACCAGAAGGGTGTAGTCGCGGCCCGGCTCGAGGTGCAGGGGCACTGCGGGAACCCGCCCGGAGAAGGTGCCGGCGCCGTCCTGGAAGCGGCCGGCGCTGGCCAGCTTGCGCACCGTGCCGGTGTTCGACAAGCCGTCGGACAGGTAGAAGTCCAGATGGTCGAGGCGGGCGAAATCGACCTGCGCGACCCAGTCGCGCGGCGCGTCCGCCGCAGTGCGGATCGGGATGCGCAGCCAGGTCGGCGCCTTCTTGACGCCGAGCGTGCCGCTGGCGCTGGTCGGCGCCGAGAAGCGCGCCCCCGCCGCCAGTGCGCCGGCGCCGTCGAGGCTGGAATCGAGGTCGTGCAGGATGGTCACCGCCGGCCACGGATCGACGCTGCGCGTGTCGCGCCCTAGCTCCACCGCCGCCGGCGCGGCTGCCGCAGTGGGAAGCCAGGCCAGCACCAGCAGCAGGGACAGGAAGCGCAGCAGGGCGTGTTTCATGTGGCTCATGGTCAGGTGGTGTCCTTGGGGCCGGCGCGACCGGTCAAACGGTCTTCGAGCCGGCTGACCCAGCGCGGCGCGCGCGGGTCGTGGCGCCATGCGGCGGTAACGTTCGCCATCTGGCCAAGCAGGGCGTCGGGCAGGCGCAGGGGGCGGGTCTGGTCCATCAGGAAGCGCGTCACCAGGCGGTAACCGGCCACGCGCGTGAGCATGCGGGTGATCGAGAAATCTGGCAGCGCCAGGCGCACCACGGTGTCGAACGCGCGCACCAGGCCGAAGCCGGTGGCGAACAGCAGGCGCGACGCCAGCGGCTGCGGGCCATCGAGGCCAAGCGCGCGGCTGTTCTCCTTCCCGCACAACCGGCGCGTCAACAGCGTCGGGAAGGGCTTCAGGAGACGCAGCGGAATCTCGTTTTCCATCGAGCGCATCAGGGCGGCGCTCAAGGCTGGACGCGGGTCCGTTGCACGGACCTGTTCGCGCCCGCGGGCCTGGAACGCGGCGAAGCGTTCCCCTGCCTCGTCCATGGTCCATGCCATCAGATCGCGCTCGATGCCGAGCAGGTGGCCAAGCACGTTCCAGGCGTGCAGGTAGGCGTCCTCGTCCGCGCGCGGCAAGCCCAGGCCGAGACGGCGCAGGCCGCGCAGGAAGGCGTAGCTGAAGGTGAGCAGGGTATAGGCCAGTTCTTCCTGGTTGCAGGGCAGGCCCGCGCGCGCAGTGTCCCAGCCATGCGCGTACAGCTGGT
>Ga0265798_10003561_pt1 | contig 22030 bp, 25 predicted proteins | sample P3T30metagenome_FD_192430 | JGI IMG/M metagenome (GOLD analysis project Ga0265798, IMG submission 192430) | Plant litter microbial communities from East Loma Ridge, Irvine, California - P3 T30 | ecosystem: Environmental > Terrestrial > Plant litter > Unclassified | place: USA: California... | reverse complement strand
ATATGACGCGGTAATGAATTAAGTTGCGCGCGCGGATAGTTCATAAATGATGCATTTCCAAGCCAAAGAATGGTCTGTCATAGCACAACTGGGGCATAACGCTGGCACAACTTCCACCGTATCACATACGCTATATCATGAATGTGAAGGAGTTTGAATCATAACATCATTTCTTTTGCCGTCAATGTATACTATGCAGGAAGTAAGCCAGATGCAAGGCAACAAGCTCAATCATCAACATCCATCTGTCTTTGCCCACAGACCATATGCGCCGAGCCTTTCACCTCAACGCCTGTATCCGTTTGATCAACACCTGTGTTCGGTATTACAACGCGCAACGCCCACATCGTGCCCTGCCGGTTGTCCAAAGGGGGATTCAGTACGTGCCAGCTCCTCCAACTGTATGGCAGCCTCGTGCTACTCCCTTCTCTTCTCCATCCTGAACCAAGTGACAAACAAGATGAAGCCAACCACGATCAATAGCCCGACTGCGGTAACAGTGACGAGAATTATGACTGTCGCAAAGGTAGACTGGTGCTTTCTGGAGCTACCTGTAATCGGCGTTGGGATGGGGACGAGAATGCTCATTAGATTGCTATAGGTAGGTTGCGTGGCGAGTAGGTGATTGGGGGACAGCAGTGCGATGACAAGGCCGCGTGAAGCTGCAGTTGAGTCTGAGGTAGCAAACTGCTGCTACTGTGCCACTTGATATTTCGAGTTTTGGGGTATCTGGCGTAAATTGAACGTCGAGGTCAATGGTGCAGGTGGTATCGTGCTCGTCCAGATCAGTGCCGGTCCGTTGACGAAGACGACGCCGCGTTGCCGGAGACGCCTCCAACGCGCCTTGCTGCTCAGGTTGAGGAAGCGGATGTATGCAATGGCGAGGACGGTTTGAATGAGGAGGATGCCGACGACGGCTAGAATGACGAAGAGTTGGGCCCAATCGATTGAGTCGCGCTGACTGTCGCTGGGCGTGGCCGTTGTAAGGATGGGAGGCATGTTTGGGAATGGCGCGAGATGTAGTAGGCGATAGTGAATATGGCTTTGTTTGGTGAGGTGGGAGGTGGTAACGGAAGGCGAGTCGCGCAATCTCCACCCAGAAAGACGTAGAAGAGGTGAAAGGGAGTGAGCCTGTGAGACGAAGTAAGTCCACCTCATATCACTCACTAAGTTTTTCTCTCGGGTATACGGCACACACTTCCTGAATTTCTCTCTTGAAGTCTCTGACTGTCGATTCTGGGCCAGATTAGAGAGACCTTTATATCCAGTAACTTCTCCAGATCTTCTTGGACTTTGTGTAGTCGATTGCAGGCGAGTATGCCACACACGTATAGTGCGCGTCATTTTTCTTCCTTTTTCTTCCCTTACGTCGTCTCTCGACTGTGCCATGCCGATACTTAGTCGTCAACGGCCGCATTTGATACCCCTCGGGTGTGGTTCTCGGTGTGCACATGAGACGAAAAATAGCCCACGGGGACTTGATGAAGATGGATGATCCACGGAAATGTAGCATGATGCCGTGTTGGAAAAAAGAGGATGAATGCGAGAGTGAAAAAATGAAATCGGAGTTGTGTTGGTTCTTCCGCATGGCTGCGCGGCTATCCCTGGTACGGAACCATGGTTCAAAGAGACACATCTCAACATTCAGCTAAACAAAGAGGCCTCTTGAAGATAGCAAGCGCAATCATGTTAGTAAAAAGACAAGGAAGAAAATGTTACGAAGGCCCGCTGAAAATCTCATATGCCTGTTTGCTAGATCTAGACGTAGTTTCCACCGAGTCCAGTCCTGTACACACGCACATCCATCACTCGATCAAGGCTACTGCACAGATAGTTCAAAGTAACCGATGGAAGTTCATGTTTATGATGCCGCAGCTTTTGGACATGTGCGTGAGGGCAGTTTTTGACGAACGCTCACTCTTCACCTTTCCCTTCGCACACACCCCTCTGCCGCGCCCCCCTTTGTTCTATTGCGTTGGAACAATCCTGTCATATTACCATTAATGAGTTCTTCTTCGTAGTGTTAGAGGGATTTCTAGAGCAGAAGGAGATGTACGGGCAGGGCGCACTTGCCAAGTTTCGCAGTCGTATAGCTGAGTTGTCGCCATCTAACCCTCGCTTCATGCGCGAAAATGGCACCTCCCCTTAATCAAATCATCTTTTCATAATTCTTCTAATCTTTGCTCACATGATCAGCCTTGGCCTCCTCTTCTCATCAATGCCTCCTCTACTCCATACGAAAAAAACCTCAAGGCATCCGCACTTTCCCGATTCCCCTACACCGACCACACAACCTCGCAAATGTGGCTAGAACCGCATAAACAGCGTAAGGAATTAACCCGTAATTGATCGCTAGAAGCACCAGGTAGCCGAGACCAAAGAGATTGTAGCGTGTGCAGAGACCGGGGCCAATGCCTAAAAAGTGAATGAGGGGATCAATGAGTTGTGCAATGGGTGTCGGGCAGTTGTGAAGAGAGGGTATCTCAGAGAATGGATTGCGAACTCCAAGTTGGTGGGGATGGGGGCGGTCGTACGGTGACATGGTGCTTGGTAGAGTCGAGGCTGTAGTAGGAAGACAAAGGAAATCACTGAGAAGGAGATTGGCAACTTTCTGCCTGCCTCTAGACTAAGATATGGGAGATTGGCATGTGGAAATCAGGATTGCGTCATGGCATGTTACACGAAATGCGGTGCCAAGCGCGTACCTCGTCCGTCTTTAAAAGACACATTTATGGCTGCAAATCAAGATATGACTGTAGCGCAGGGAGGAGGTGTCTTCATTGCATTCCCAATTGTAGTGTGACAGTGGTAATTTCCATTTAGACATGTATAAGGTTTGAAAGAGTCGTGCCACTTGCATTCTGGTTCAACCGTTGATACTTCCTCGCTACCCTGGACTGCAGTCGTGCATTGTATGCATGCGACCTATCTTTTCACATGATGTCTAGAGACTGGGCGGATGGAGTACTCCTGGTGCGAGAGTATATGCATGCTGGTATACATGCAAACCTGTAAGATGTACGGCATCACCAACAGATGTTGGCGGGGATCAGCTTGTTCACTCGGCCGTGGAAAGCCCATGAGATACGGTAAACGCATATAACACATGCTAGCGAAAGGGTGCGGCAAAGCAAACATGAATTGAAGGATATTATATACTGGAGCCGCGCGATTACGACTATGATGACTATGGTGAAGTCTGCACGCGCTACTGGAAATGACCCATTACTATTTTAGACTAATCCTGAGGCTTCCCCAAGTCGGTGAGAGACTCCCGCTTTTGAGTACCAGGACACCGCCATATTATTGATGCGAGAAAATGAGAACATGGGAATCGAGTGGAGGACCTCAAGCGGACGCCACAGAGAGATGTTTAGACTTTTTCGATGGTCTCTTCCAAAGCTTCATCGGGGTCGGTCTTCACCTTGGTATCCTCGTTTTCCTCAGACTCGACAGCTGTGCATATGTTAGTATCGAATGCTGACTACACAAGTAGTGCGGGAGGTATACGTACCCTCGTCATCAGACGTCTTCTTGCCACGTGTAGGCTTCTTCTTGGGAGAAGAGTCGCCATCGATGTCCTGCTTCTTGGGGGCGCGCTTGCGAGGGGTCTTCTTGGGCGTGGTAGCGGTAGAACCCTCGTCGCCATCCTCTTGCTTCGCTGCAGCAGCGGGTTTCTTGCGAGACGGCTTCTTGGGAGTGCCTGGAACAGTGCCGTCAGGAGCTGGGGCAAGCTTGGCTTTGACCTTGGCCCAGGCGTTCCTAGCAGAGCCCGGGTTGGTCATACCAGCATAGGCGGCGAGCTTGTCGTAATCAATCTATGGTTTGTGTGAGTAATGTGTTACATGAGATGTTCAATGTGCGTAACTGCACTGAGATTAACTCACGTCAGGGGGGCCAGACTTGAGCGACTGCATGGCCCACCCAAGCATCTGAAGCTCTCGCTCAGTGAACTGAGGGGCGCTGACACCGGCAGAGACAGGGTTGCCGTTCTCAGACATGTTGACGATGGGGTGTAGTGAGAAATGTATATGTCTGTGTTGAGTAGATGTATGGGTAATGGAGAAGATATACAGGAGAAGAGGTGAGCCTCAGCTTATATGTGTGAGAGCTCACTAGCGCGATGAGCGCGATGTCGCGCAGGTGAAGGTGAGTGCACAACGGGGATATGCCGTAGAATGGCCGTAAGATGCACACCATATACAAAATCACCACGCATGTACCTAATACAGAGATGAGGTGAAGGCGAGTCACAATGCTTTGGCAGGACAGTCTAAAGACATGGGCAACATACATATGCGGCTTGCTTGCATGTAGACACAGGCAATAGTTTGGGGGCTATTCAAGCTAGCAAGATAATGGGCCCATTGTGTTCATATGCACCAAATCTCACTTCTCTGCTCTTCCTGTGATCGAAGTGGCTTTCCACACACTCCCTGGTGAAGTCGTTACGCAAAGCAGCCTTGTTCCTGCCGTGGTAGTGAACGTCGTGACTGCTGCAGCAAGAGCCGTCAATAAAACACACGTCCTTCATCGAGACTACAAACACTCTAAAAAGTGACAGAAGCCAACAAAAGTCCAGAAAAGAGCATAGTTGAGGTCGAGGTGTGACGACGATGGGCCAACTGGGCCCACAGGGTTCCTACACGCATGACTCGTGGGACAAGCGATCACCACCAACGGCCGAGTCGCCGACAGAGGAGCCGTTGGAGATTGAGGGGTCTGGCTTGGTACCCAAACGTACCAAGCACATCAAGTTCACCACAGATCGCTACAAGATCAGGATTAATAAGATGACGGACCCTATTGACAGTGCTCTGTAAGGCATCCTGCACCCTACCCCCCGCATCTTCTCCTTCTCTCTCTGTCACTCTCGCTAACAGCTGCAGCGACCTTCTCCGTCGATTGAATCCCAAGGACGTCAAGCGCAATGTCGATCACATTATCCAGCTCAACCCGTCGCTCGAAGAAGACCTGCTCGAATCCGTAGACATCCCACTTACGGTGAAGAAATGCTCAAAAACAAAGCGCGACTTCCTGTGCTGCGACTACAATCGCGACGGCGACAGCTGGAGGAGTCCATGGAGCAACGAGTTCGAGCCGCCCATTGAAGAAGGTGTCACGCCTAGTGATCGTGTCCGCAAGATGGAGGTCAAGGCAAATGAGGCTTTTGATGTCTACAGAGAGTTGTGAGTTGTGTGCGGCAAGCGCGGGCGAGCTTGGGACAGCTTGTGGGGCACGACTGACGTGGGCAGATACTTTGAGGGTGGCATATCGAGCGTATACCTTTGGGACATGGACGATGGATTCGCAGGCTGCGTTCTGCTGAAGAAGGGTATGCTCATATCTCTCTTCACTACCGTCAACCCGCTAACGTAGGTAGCCGTCAACCCCACGCCCAAGAGCTCCGGTAGCTGGGACAGCATCCACGTCTTTGACGCTCAAGACCGCGCCCGAACATCCCACTACAAGCTCACGTCTACTGTCATCCTCTCCCTTGGTACCGATAGCGAAGCACTCGGTGGCCTTGACCTCTCCGGTAATATGGTGCGTCAAGTAGAAGCCGACATGGCCGTCGAGGATGACACCTCGCACGTCGCCAACATCGGCAAGATGGTTGAGGATATGGAGCTCAAGATGCGCAACCTGCTGCAAGAGGTATACTTTGGAAAGGCCAAAGATGTGGTGGGAGATCTGCGAAGCATCCCATCGCTCAGCCAGACGAACAAGGACCGTGCAACACAGAGGGAGATGATCAACAGCATGGGACGGTAGGAAGCATACAGTGTTAGCGTAGAGGGACGGCATGACATAGAAGACATCATATCCATGGGCTTGGGCTTGGGTAAAGGACCCCCACGGCGCACCGTGATCTGAATCTTTTTTTTTTCGACATCGTGCGCCTGCTTCTACGTTCCATGTGTTCCTCGAACCGCGATGGGCTGCTTGCAATACTAATGGATTTGCTACAAGTGCCTTTGATTCGCTTAAAGAGCCGACTGATTGTAAAAAGCCAAACGAGTGCTACAACAAAAGGCACTCGCAAATTAACATATCAGTCAGGTGCCCCCTCGAAGCGGCCGCGCGTAAAGGGCATGAGGATGGCCATAAGACAGCTAGTGAGCCCCACAAGGCCGGCCTGAATGCTTCAGCTGCCGTCGCGCGTGAGCAGCGTTATGAAGAGGGCTGTAAACATGGATTATCAGACGGGACGGGGGACATCACGAAAGAAGCGCAGAGCCATCTGCAGAAGGCCAGAGATCAAGGTTCAAGACGACGCAGGTCGATGTTTTAATCATTATGGTGAAACAGGAAGAGCAGCTAGAACTAACTAGGTCAGTATTGAATGCTTTTCATAGATCAGGTGGAACGGAGATGGAGAGGAGAAGGAGCGGAAGTATTTCATTGAGCAAGTGAGAAGATGGGGTGGTGGGGCGGAGGGATCGACGAGAACCGTGATCACGGCACCGGCAATTACAAATGAGATGGGGATCCGGAAATGGATGAGTCAAGGCGTCGAAGAGCATCAGAAGTTGTTCAGTGAGGGGTTTAGTGGAATCGATAAGAGGGGAAATTATGGGCATGTCTTACATCATATGAACGGGGATATAGAGAGTGAGAACTTGACGGTGCATTATACTGCATGGCAAGATTCCCCGTAGACTCTTCGAAGGGACTTTGAACTTATGCTTTGATTCGAAATACTGAATCAGAGAAAGAGAACTATATTCACAATCTTGTCATTCCCGCGTCACATTGCTCCAGGCGAGGGAACTGCCATTAATTCAGTATCATTATGACGTTCATCTCAAGGACAGAGCAGTACTATCATGTACCATCATTTCTTCCCTCTAACCGTCTTATCAGGTTCAGTATGCTCTCTTCCCTACATAGACCTCATGCAACAATGATAAGTGCGGTACCGATATGATTTAGCAGCGGCTTTTGATCGGACAAGTGGTCTAGACCATGAGATGAGGCAATCAAATGATCATGAACCAATCTTTTGCATAGCCAGTAAGAGTATACATTCGACTGGTAATATCCATGCCAAGCTAATCATGTCGATGAAGCAACTGGGTTGACCGTGCGATGTGATGAAATAAGCTTCACACAGGCTCAGCTGAGCTTTCGAGTGCAATCCTTCAGTAACGTTGACATGTATTCGCGTACTAGGCAGCTGAAGAATGGTCCGTCTCCAGACTCAGGGCTTTGGTACCACGGCTGCGCCTGATGACCCTGTGGTTTATCGACAACACCGAAGTTATTGCATGTCTACCGAGCCGATATAAAACACTCAGCGACAGCGAGATTTTCCTTTTCCCACACACTTTCTTCTTTTATCATTTCTAGCCTTCAAGATACAAGCTATCACTCGGGTGAAGGATGATGTTCCTTCACCTTTTGCTCCTTCTAGGACTAGCTCACTGCAATCTCGCAATCGATCATCATGGCGTTCGCAAAAGATCACCATCTTCAGACTCATCTTTGGAGTCGGCAGCTGAACAATTCAACGGCTCAGCCATCACGAACAACATGGCCTACAACTTTGATATCCGCGAAAGACTCGTCAATCTCAACCACACAAAACAAGCTTCTGAAAATTCGAGCCGTGTTGAACACCGCGGCACTCCATACTTTGGAACGGGTCCATACAGACCGTTCGCTCCGCTCTGGAAGAAATCCTACATCACTTGGTCTGTGGACCGGTTTATCCTTAACGAGCGAGTACCGGGTCGAGATTGGCAGCTGGCCATGATTAAGTAAGTGTAATGTTTTCTTTTCTTTTGTTAACGTAAACATCATCCAAGAAATAGACACACTTTTCTCCCTTTCCTCCAACAGCTTTTGACCCTAAAGAGAGAGAAGGAGATACCGAAAGATTTATCAATCCGCTAATGACCATGTACCACAGAAAAGCCTTTGACGACTACGCGCAATGGGTGCCCCTGGAATTCGAACAAGTGCCCACTGGCTGGCCCTCCGACATCACCTTCAGCACGGCAACGCTCTCAACAGCAGAACGCGGCTTTCAAGCCATCCTAGGAATGGGCTGGTACGACATGCACAATAACCCTTGGCGTTTCAGTACAAGCCGCGGTCAGCACAAGGCCTGGGCATGGATCAACCTTCGCTATTGGTGGCGGTACGGCAGGGGCCACTGGGACTACCAGAATTCCATTCTCTTTGCAGTTGGCCAGATGCTCGGCATGCCCGTCGACCGTAACGTGATGTCCTATTCCGTCATGAACAGTAACTTTTGTACAAAGCACCGCAGGAAGTTCCAGTACGCTGATGTTGGTGCGATTCAGCAATTCTATGGTGTCAGGCCGTTTAACTGGCACTATACAGGACCCAGGGAGGGTCCTGGTAAGGACAATATCGATTTCGACACTTGATGAGAGTGCTTGGAGCTGCTGGGACTGGACGGGACTGGACAGAACGAAGTCGTGGTTTGGAACATTCTTGGAGTTATGGCTACGACTACATGAGAAGTATGTAACTGGATCCTCCATAGTATATTGATTATTGTTTCTTGAATCTCACAATGGCCTACATATCATTTCTGCGCTGCTTCACCATCTTGTGTTCTAGCCCACGTGTGCCATGCTTTTGTGTACAACACACACAATCTATTCATACCAAAAAACATGCTGCATTGACATGTACAATGATGTGGATATGTAAAGTCCCTGGGAGCAGTGTCGATGATGCTTGAGCCCTTACAGCGGCCTGTTTTGAACCATTTGCGCATTGGAGAACCGCCGAGAACAACTGAAGCCCGCTCCAAGATGACTAACATTTAGCCGAACTACCAAGAGGCTTACTGCAAAATGCATGTGGCATCATGCGCGGCGAAGTGTTGCACTCTGCTTGTTGCATGTTCAGCTGTCATCAGAATGATAGAGATGTCCCTGCAGCGGCGTGGGCGCTTAAGAGGACAGCCCCGCCCCCCCCCAGAGCTCGCATCGGCAGGCTTCACTGTCTTCTCGTTTCCAATATGCGACTTCCAACCTGCGCCTTGTTACTCCCTCTCCTGAGCAGCCCTATTTGCAAAATGGCTTCTCTATTGGTCCGCCCCCTACAGCATGCAGACATCGCGACATGTGCAGCTCTTCGCACGGCAACATTAGGATCTCTGGTAATTGGTCGCCCACCTCCATTTCCAGGCTATAAAGAAGATCAGATGGCGTCAATAAAAAACGACCTTGATAACAAGCCTCATGTGCACCACTTGAAGGTCGTCGACACGGAAAGCGACGACGAAATAATTGCCTATGCGAAATGGGAAATCTACCCACATGGACGGCCCGACCTTGAAGGTCTGAAGCAGCCGATGGACGAAGAATCGAAGAAAGTGGATCAGTATGGCCGCTTGAGAGAAGCTGCGCATGAGTACTTCTGCACTCGCAACGGTGAGATGGGCAAGCATCCGCATATACGTGAGTTAGTCCAGAATATCAGGACCCCCAAATCGGGAATGCATGCTCATGTTACAACTACGCAGTCTTAGCCCTTCTTGTCACCGCACCCCAACACAGGCGAAGAGGTGCTGGCAGCCTTCTAGTGCAATGGGGCATTGCAAAATCGGAAGAATTGAGGCTTCCTGCCTACCTGCAAGCCTCTGCCCAGGGTCAGCGACTCTATCAGAGTCATGGGTTCAAAGATATCGACACAGTCGAGTTCAACCTGACAGACTTTGGGTTAGAGGGTATAGAAAAGATGACCGAGATGATTCGATATCCAGTCAGTTCCGAGAAGACTGAGGCGGGAAGCGCTGCCCAGCCCCATGCAGGGGCCGAAATGGCTTCTGGCAAAGCCTCGAAGGAATAGTGGGGCTACGCGTCAGATGTGAAGTGGCGCTAATTCCGGCTCGCCATATTGGCCTCGCTCGTCGTCTCTTCACACATAAACTTTCGTATCCGACTGCGGACGACATGCTGGATCCTTCATGCATATAATGTGGCCTTAAAAACCACTCGTGTCCAAGTCACAGGCTCACAGCCGCTAGGGGTAGCGAGCTTCAGCCCCAGCCTTATCTGCTATGGAAGACCTCGTTCAGCCTTGTAGATACCGTATTAATCCACCCCCCTCATTTTTTTAGTCTTGATAGTACTCTATTGCCTGGGTTTCCTTTTTTTGCGCGTTTAAGTAGGTTTATAGATATCCGACACCGTCTAGAAATCGACATACTGGCTCGAATAAAGACAGCCATATCAAACACCCCGAACAACTCCAAAATAACGCGCATCTACACTGAAGCTCTGTATATACTGATCGAACTATATGACCGCCACCATGCTTGGTGACGAGCTAGAGAATGCGGCCACTCGAAAATCTACAAGTTCTGTCTCTAAATCTCCTAAGAAAGAGGTCTTCGAACTCTCAGAAAAAGACCATCCATACATTCCTGTCAGTACAACAAAGATCCTCGGCAAGTTCACACGAGATCCGCCACCTGACATACCCGAATCCACATTACATGCCCGTCGTGTCCAGTCGCAGAAGCAATCTGAGACGGTTGAGGAGCTGCGACGATGGGCGAAAAATCGAGAGAGCAGCACAGCTTTCAAGCTTCTGCTGCGGACTATCTTCTGGAAAGACGTAAAAGTTAGAAGACCAGCGGAGGAGAAGCTGCAACGTGCCGTCGATGACTTGTTTCCTCCTCGCATGGAGATTCAAGTCACAATCTGTGACTTTGGAGAAGGCAGAGCGCAACAGCAAAACGTACGCTTAGGCGATCTAGAGAAAGGTATGATTCAGCGCATTTGTTCCGTGATTATGCTAACAAGCTCAGAATTTCGACAGAAACCATCGTGGTCTACCGTCCGTTGGATGTACGTCATCTCTCATTGACTAGGGTTTTCCTACTCACATCTATCCAGACATGCCCCTCTCGGCGTTGGTTTGTTACACTCGGTAGGTTCTGAGTTGGTGAGTGTTATCTCCACCTGCTAAACATAGGCAGTCCGTCGAAGCTCTATTTTTTCACACCGGCTCCAAGACCATGGGACGGCCTTTCATCAAAGCTGGGCGTGCAGGATGGCCATACCTGGAAATAGAGCAATTCGACATGCGAAACACGCAATCAATTCAAGATTCACGGGACCTCCTACGCATCTTGAAGTCTGATGATCGCTTCAAAACAAAGCTCGACAAAGGCGTATTTCTAGGCGACAAAAACGACAATCTCCGAAAGGATGTGGAATGGCGAGCGGACTATGTGGGCAAAACTGTCAATTTCTGGGAACTCGCCGAGGCTGACTTGCCCTGGCAACTCTCGGAAGGCAGTCAGTTTAACATGAACGGCCCATCGGAGGGTATCCGGACGACTAGGCTTGAGCAGGTTTCCCAGTCATTGACAAGACACCCACAATACAAAGATGCATACCTCGCAAGAAACCCTTTACGATGTTTCCACCGAGACGACGGTGAGTAAAGATTCCGAGAAGATTGCATTGGCAAACTCTGATCCTAGTAGGGTTCTTACTAACAATGTCGCCCACTGCCGGCGTCGACTACCTCAACACAAACATGCGACACTATCTCCACATGCCAAAGCCACTCCTCCAGCATGACAACTTCGCTTCTGCAACAGCACAGATCTTCCGCGAATTTTCAGAAACAGGCACTACTACATGGCGCCGTAAGAACGTAGAATGGTTCTTAGTTTACCTCATCACCGAGCTAGGAACCACACCCCATAACATCCGTCAAGGCTACAGCATACCCTCCCTGATGGACGCCTACGACGCCATTGTACATGAATTGGTAAATCCCCCATATCCCCTGCCAACCCAGCCATTACCGGCACTAACACCACACCCAGAAAGAACGCCGCTACGACCGCTGGCAACGAAACGAAACCATCCACCTCGTCCGCGCCTACCTCGTCTGCATCGACGAACTCACCGTCTTGGGCGAAATCTTCTCCAAGAAACTAGACTTCTTCAAGCGTCTCCAATCCGACTGCGACCTCCTCGAGCAACAGGACAAGGGAGCCGGTGTGCCCATCATCGACAATCCCGACGGCGAAACAGAGACGGAGCGTATAGCATTTGCACAGCACATGATGGAAGAATCGCGGACAATATGTACGCGTCTCACGGCTGACTTGCGTGAATCGCTAAACTCGGTATGTTTTGGGCCTCTTGCTCTCTCCCCACTATACATATATAGGCAGAACCCAACTAACAGCAACCCCCCCCCCCCTCCACAGCTCTTTCAACTCCGCTCCATTGAGCAAAATGAACTCGCAATCATTGCCGACACGCAAAACAAAGCCATTTTTGTATTCACCGGCTTCACGATTGTGTTTTTGCCTCTGTCGTTCTTCACATCGTACTTTGGCATGAATCTCAAGGGTATCATCGATACCGAGAGAACGGAAGAGTACTATTGGAAGGTTTGCGGTAGTGTGGCGTTTGGGATTGTGTTGTTGGTGTGCTTGTATGCGTTTCGGTGGAGGATTAGGCAGAGGGTCTGGCGGTGGAGGACGAGAAGGGAGGTGTGGGCTGTTTGAAAAACAACAACAAAAAGGTGTGTTGTGTGTATGTTTAGACCGATAAGACGAGATAGCACCATCGTTTTCATTTCCTTATAGTGCATCTGAATTTTCCTTTCCCCATTCGATCCTTGTGGTACAAAAAGTCCATTCTGTGTGTGATTTACCAAGATCCAGACACCATGTACCCTGGTTTTCTACCTGATTCTTCGCCTTCGCCTTCGCCTTCACCACCACCCCTTCGCCTACGTTCCTGTTTGACGTAGCCGGTCGCTGCTGCTGTTAAATCAGTGGGACCAAGTACTCTAATACTCTGCTTGAGTTTATCGTGCTTGACTTCTTTCTGGTGCCTCCTCCATGCGTCACGCATATCACGTGCTTTGTTCATGATGCCGCGGCCGAGCGAATCCTCCTCTGTGACTGCATCTGCATCTATATTGTCCTGTGGAATGCTCTTCCGAGCTTCGTATGAGGGGAACAAGGACGGTATAGGGGGTGGGTTTGGCGCATACGGAGGGTTGAAAAAGGATGGTGTATGGGGGAGGGTAGTTCCGTGCGCAAGTGGAGATGTCGGCGTAGAGGAGCTGTTGGATCTAGGTTGTGGCTGAGGGGAGCCAAACGATCTGCGTGATTCCTGGCTGATTGCTGTTGTAGGGGCGACAAACGCGTGTGAATACTGGCTATACCATGATGATCGTCGCCATGGGACGGTGGATGCAGATGCAGAGACTGGAGACCCTATATTTTGGTCGTTTTGTATGTCGTCGTCGAGTCGAGAGACACTGTGGACGTTTGGAGCTTCTTGTTGGGGTGTAATGGACGGTGATTGTCGCACTAGAGCAAACCCTCCAGGTAGCCGAATCAAAGGACTGGGCTGTCTTGGTTTTGTAGAAGTAGAAGTAGGATCCGGGGAAGTGGGAAGAGCCCCTTTCATATTCAGTACATTGTTACCTCTTGCGCGTCGTTTGTTCAATCTCAAGACCCTAGCATGTGTTATGATGTTAGGTATGTGTCTGCCACCCCTCAATGGGCTATCTCTGTTCCCGGCAATATCCTTGCGGTGCGGAATCGTAGAATCACTTGAAAAGTGTGCAAGATCCTCCTCATCGCTAGATCTTCTCTTGTCACTGGTTTTGAGGTGGCGTAATGATTTCCACGAGGCTATTCTGTTATGCTTGCTGCGGAATTTGGCTGTTGGCGATGTGCTCGATAATGGGATTACGGGGACACTATGCGAAGCTTCGTGATCCAGCTCTTTTCTCCACACCAGGGGTTCTGGGAGTAGCTCATATTCGTTCGCTATGCGTTTTGTATTCGGTACGTGGATGTCCGTCAGAGGTGCTGTCTTGGAAGGTGAACCTACTGGTCCTCCTGAGGAATTAGCGCTTGATTCGTGATACTGGTCTGCCAACACGTTGTGGTAATCTTGAGAGAAGCTCAAAATCTGCATCTGCTCGCTCAATGCGGAAGTATCGAGCCCATGTACTTCATTATCGGTGATTGGGTTCATAGTGAGCGGCGGTAGCTTCTGTCCCCGCAAAGATTGGAGTGTCGGTGTATCACTATCAGCATGTGGCATGTCGGACCAATCCTCCCACTCGGTTTTTGTATTTCTCGGTGAACCTATTCCAAGAGAAGCGTAGGCCTTTGCTTTTGTCGATGCATCCGACATTCGATAGGTGAGGTTGGCAGAGCTTATTTCAGTCGTCTGCAGCCGCAGCTCCGTGGGGGAGTTTGGAAACGAGTTTGCCGCTCGTAGATCTGGCGATGGAACTGCAAGATGGTCGCTTTGATTCTGTCGCAATTTCGGGAAACTTGGATCACTGCCAGTTGTTGGTGTTTGTAGAGGCGAGAGTCTTTGAGGGTGACGTGGTGGAGTTTTTGGTCGAAGCATGGAGGCTTCCTGTATGGGATACAGTCGTGGTTGTTCAAGAGCATTGACCTCGAATGGCCAAGAATCAGATTCTGCCTGCATACTGGAGAAACCAGGAGATGGTTCCGATATGAGAGGGGAGTAGGTGCGAACTGCAAACATCGAGTCTGATGGAGACAGTTGGTTAGGTGATTCCCACTCAATAGGCGCTTCCCAAGATATGTCGTTGAGAGAACGCTCTGGGGGGTCTGGTAGGGGCGGTAGTGATAGTGGTGGCAAGGATGGATCGGATGGTGTTGGTGGCAAAGGTTTGTCGTTCCCAGCTCCCGGTCTTGCGGGTGTTGCCCGAATGAAGGATTTGAATGATTGTACGGGTCGCTCCATGCCCCTAAGCGGCGATGACCATAAAATGCGATGCTTGACCGGAGACGGAAGATGCACCTGCCTTTCGTTTCCCATACCTTTACTATCGCAAGCAGTTGTAGGCAGTCAAAATGCAGTTTTTGCCACGAAATCCATTCTAGAAGTTTACTAAACAAAGAAAAGTGCCGTTAGGGATAGCACGTCTTGACTGACGGAAGCGGAGCCGCTCCAGAGTACCTTGCTGGGAACAAAGGTTGAAGTGTGGTTCTGGAATGCAGGACGCGAACGGCCACATGCCCAGCCGGGCAACAACTGATTTACCCACAGAATGCATCCCTATATTCTTGATATCTTTTTCTCTACTATCAACAGTGATGTGAATCTTTTAGACGCTTGTTCGAGGGGTAATACTCAGGTCACATCCAGTCGCGTGGCTTCCAAGCTCAACATGCGATCAGCACAAAAGGTCTTCATTACCCATGGAAATTCAAGGTAAGCCCCGTGCGTAAAGCTTGCAGAGAGATAGCAAACCCTTGAGAAGATGATGGATGAAGGATCAGCGTTACAGGGCTGGCGATGCATCCTCTTCCGATGACGCCAAGCTTCCATGATCTGCATGTAGCCTACAGTCTGTCTCGACCTCATGATACTTGCAGCACCATAAGCGCTCTTTCCCGATCTATTGTTCTTGTTGGCAACTTGAAAGCCACGGCCCTAAGCAACGGTCTTACCAGGAGATATCCGGAGTGACTACGAAGCCCGACATATCAGGCGTGCAGGGTCGGGTGAACAACTCCCCGTCTCAACACTTGGTGATTCGGCGATTAGCATCGCAACACATGCAGCCCATTTACGCCTTAGCACAATCTCGCATCTAGAATCTGACAAGGCGTTTGATGCAAATCATTATTGGCGCATCTAGCATATGCAGAACAGCTGGGTGGTGTAATGTAGGCTGTCATCATTGTAGCCCTACCACAATCTGGAGCCGTGTCATGAGGCTGAGTTTACAGAACCGGACGACGGCGTTTTGGATCAAATGTTGTTCCGCAGTAAAAAAAACATGTCTTTTTGCTCAGCCGCCTTTTTCGGACGGAGGGCTTCGTCCGATTATTAAGTTCTACAGTCTGGACATGAAGCATATATATCTTGATATCAGCGTCTCGTTGAACAGAAGTACTCATCCCAGTAAGCGCTAGCCAGGCTGAACAGTGTAACAGCGTAAGCAGGATAGCATCGGCCTGGTATACATCTTCAATATACACTTCAGCCTTCGTCGTACTCTATTCACAGCCAACGGCACCATGTCAACCCCTTTACCGCAGTCCATCATGGACAACTTGAACCCAGAAATACCTCAATCAAGGCCTCTGAGTGATGAGACACCAGAGAAAGTCGAAGCACCGAGCCCGGAGAAGTTCAAACCCGGATGGCGTTTCATGGCTGCTTTTGGCAGTCTTTGTGTCATTACTCTCATGGCTGCACTGGACGCGACTTCGATATCAGTCGCACTTCCGGTACGTCTACAAACATGAAAGCTTCCAGGCTACACTGACAAGATTTAGATCATGGCCAAAGCATTAGGCGGAACCGCGATTGAAGCTTTCTGGAGCGGGACTGCCTTCTTGCTCACTTCGACCGTTTTTCAGCCCGTCCTTGGATCCTTCTCACATATATTTGGGAGAAAGTCTCTGATATACGTCAGCCTGGTTTTCTTTCTAGCCGGGTCGATCATACCCGCCCTGGCCAAAAACTTTACTGTCATCCTAGTCGGCCGGTCTATCCAGGGTGTCGGAGGTGGCGGCATACTATGTTTGACTGAAATGGTTGTTGTCGATACTGTGCCTCTTCGCGAGCGAGGAAGTTGGCTCAGTTTCTTCGGAGTTATGTGGGCAATCGGTACTGTTGGAGGGCCTCTTCTTGGTGAGTAATGTTCCTTGGGGTGACAGAGTCATTACTAACAGTCCTCAGGTGGTGGCTTCGCACAGAACGTCACATGGCGTTGGATATTCTGGATCAATCTACCCTTCATCGGCGTTGGTGCTGTCATGGTTACAATCTTCCTCAAGCTTAACCAGAAACACGGCGCCTTCCTTACCAAGCTCCGGCAGGTTGACTGGGTCGGTATGGTGTTATTCCTCGCTTCCATGACCGGCTTCTTGATTCCTGTCACCTGGGGCGGAGTTCAGTATGCTTGGGATTCCTGGCGTACGCTTGTGCCCCTTGTCGTTTCTGCGGCTGGCTTGATTGTCTTTATTGTATACATCGAGCTGTTTGCCTCCAATCCGCTCATTCGCACCTCGGTGTTCAAGACCAAATCGGCCGCAATCCTCTACGCTTCTACAGTCATTCACGGCATCATCCTCTGGAGTATTCTCTACTATCTTCCCCTGTATTTTCAGGCTGTGAAGGGGTTTAGCCCAATACTCTCCGGGGTTGCATTGTTCCCATGGACATTTACTGTTGCACCAGCTTCGGTTGGAACAGGCATTGCCATTGCCATGACGGGTAAATACCGCTGGGCAAACCGTGCGGGATGGGTCCTGGCTACAGTGGGAATGGGCCTCTTGATTGTCCTCAAGCCCAATACTTCAACTGTCGCGTGGATCTTTCTAAACCTAGTGGGTGGCGCTGGAACAGGCATTCTATTTCCCGCAATGGCCTTGGCAGTGCAAGCTTCAGTGACGGCTCAGGACCAGGCCTACGCCGCGAACATGTTTTCTTTTCTTCGCGCCTTTGGTCAAACGCTTGGTGTCGCCATTGGCGGTGTCATCTTCCAGAACCAGATGAGGAAGAAGATGCTTACTTTTCCTCTTCTCGCTGACCTGGCGGGCGAGTATTCCCGAGACGCTGCAGGTCTGGTCAAGATCATCCAGGATATGCCTGCCGGAGAGATGAAGGAACAACTGAGGGAGAGTTACACGGACGCGCTCAAGTACATATGGATTGTTATGGTGGTGTTCAGCGCTGTGGCTCTGCTTGGCAGTTGGTTTGTTGAGGCTTATGACATGAACGTCGCAAATGAGACTGAGATGGGGTTTGTGAATAAGGATAGGGTTGCAGATGTTGAGAAGGAAGCGCCGGTCGCATCAGGTTAGATGTATGGTCGGGACGGCGTGATGTTTTGCTGCCTCAGGCTAGCGTCTGCACCTGGTTTGGACATGGTAAGGACCTGAGGATAGATGGTAGATTGAAACCAGGCCGTGGTAGTATAGTAACGTATAAAGCATCTCTCTTTATTCGCTTCATTCGCCGTGCGCTTTGCAACCACGGCAGCATTGGCCTTTGGGCGTGGATACACCCTTACGATGTTTTGTGGCGCGAACGCCACAGTCACCACGCCTCACCTGATCCAACCAGCACATGTTCGACCACGTACTCTCTAGGCGAGTAAGGCGTCGTGGCTATTTTGGTTTGCGCGGGCCGGACGTGGGCGGAACTGCACAGTTTTGCTTGAGACAAGGCTAGGCACCGACGGTTGGGCCTTGGAAGCGGGCCAGGATGGATTGTGAAACACGCTGTCAACGGCCCTGACAGCGATACGGGCAAGGCTTGCAAAGAGACGGCGGCCTTGCGTCATGATCTTGACAAGTCATCGCGGCGATCAGCCGCACTGGCATTCACATGGCGAGGACCACATTGATAGATTGCGATGGCGCGGCGCACCGAGGGCAACGAAAGTGTGGGTGTGTCAAGGCTGCGTGTCAACATGGACCAAGGCGGAAATTGCTACAGTACAATCGCGAGATGGGCCGATGTTGCAGATGGGGGGGTTAGATCTGGGCCTCAGACTTCAATGCCGTCTGCAAGGGTGCTGGAGGGACAACGAAGGGCCTGGAAGGGTGCGTTGCCATGAGAGAGCAGTGACGTAGGTGCGAGACAGCGGGCAGTGGCAGCGGTGGCATGATGATGATGATGTAAAAAGAAGTCGGGTGCAGACGCACAAAGCGTTTGGAGAGAGAGAGCGAGAGAGCGAGAGAGCGTGGTACTTGTCCCGGGAGTTGTAGGGCGCAAGGTAGCGGTAAATGCGAAGCAGTGCCCTGCAGCGGCTGTGTAGCGGACGTTATCAAGTGTCCGCCTCGCCGGGTAAAGGGGGCGTGGCTGGGCGCGGGAGAGAGACGAGGCCAAGTCTCCGTCTTTCCTTTTCACAGTCAACGGCTATCCGAGACGACCAGCGCGCTCGCTCGCAGCAGACTTGTCGAGGAGAATACAATCTTAGGCGTCATCGTGCCATCGAATCGACATTCACCGTCGCCCGTTCACATCCGCGCTAGCTGCAGGCCTACGCCCGGTGTCGCCTAGCGCGCATTCCCCGCCAATCAGCGGACGTCGCTCGGCCAACTCGGCCCACACTCGCCGTCAGCAGCATCAGCGCACCCGGGCCCGACAATTGCAGTTCTGGTCCCAGGCCGCCCCTTTGACGCACTCGACGGCTTCTCGGACACGACTCTCCCAAAAGCAGTGTCACGACGGGAAGGCGGCGCCCATACACCCTCTCTTCCAACGCGTATCCTCTCACCGCAGTCATTCGTTTCAGAATCCAGAAAACCACAAAGCACACCAAACGCCGCAAGCACACGGCACTTAATATACCCCCCTACCACACTCACACACACACCCATTCACCGTGCGCCAAGAAACACTGCCCCGGCCGCTCTTCACCCGCGAAGCCCTGGATTGCAGCAGCGACCGACACGCAAGCCCTCGCACCTGCCATCTCCCACCTAATAAACCCCCATCGCCCACGGCCTGCGCGCGCGCCCGCAGCCCCTGCCACGCTCACCACCCGTGACGCGAGCTCAACGGGAAGCTCACGTCCAGCTCACGTCCTGCTCACCCAATCCAACAACAACCGCGACGACCTTGCGCAGACCGCACCTGCCGCCCCGTCCACGACGCCCGTCCGTCCGTCTCCATGCCTACCGTGGCCAGCCCTCCTTCATAACAATTGCTCTCGACCCTCTCGTCGTATACGATACACTATTATTCTAACCCGCCTTGTTACCCATCGCTGCCATGAAGGAGTCATTCGCTGCCCTTCTGCGCACCGCGGCTGGCAAGCTCGCCCTTTCACTGCTTGTGGCCTCGCAAACAACTGCATACACGTTCAAGCAGGTCCCAAGCCCTAATCTCAACCTCGATGACCTAGGCAGGATAGCTTTCACCGGAGACTTTGACTCGATATCATTGTACCAGTATGAAGGCCAGAGCCAGCAGTACCCCGGCCGCAATGGCGCACTGCTTGCCCGCTACCCCAATGGCGTCTTTGCCACCATCAACGTCACCGATGCCGACATCAAGGCCATGTGCTCCCTGCAAGTCAATGGCGCCGAACGAGTCGTGTTTGCAGGAAACTTTACTGGAGTTGGCGACATGCCCACGCCCGGAGGCATTGCCCTGCTTGACCCCGCCAATGGTAACGTCCAGGCTGTCGAAGGCCTCAGCGGGTCCATCAACGCCCTCTACTGCGACCGAGACGGGGGCCAGGTCTATGTTGGAGGAAGCCTTTCGGGCGTCAACTCGACCAACGCACTCGTATGGAAGAACGGTTGGCAACCACTGTCCTTCAACGGCTTCAACGGCCCCGTGCACTCCATCACCCGCGCCTCTAATAACAACATAATATTCGGCGGAGAGTTCAATGGCCTAGGCGGAAACGCGTCAATCGTCTCTAGCGAGAACAACACCCAGACCATCCCCATTTCTAATGCAGACATCTCGGCTCAGACTAGTTCCGGTCTCGACGGCTTATCAGACCCCAAAACTATTGCCTGCAAACCCGACTTCACAACCCAGGGCCCCGGTTCCACCTGGCTGTTGGCTGACCGGTCACCTGGATTCTGGAGGGCCAACTTTGGCTTCGGTTTCGAGCCAACCAGCTTGAGGCTGTTCAACACCGACTTCCAGGGCCGCGGCAGCAAGACCTTTCGCTTTACAGCACTTCCAGACGGTGGCATCTTGAACTTGACTTATACCGACCCTACTACTGGACAAAAGGCCTTTTGTGACGCTACATGTCCCCTACCCGAGGGCAACACTACTGCTCAGGACTTTACCTTTGTCAACGTCGTCGGCATGAACGCTTTCAGACTCGACATCTCGGACTGGTGGGGCGCTGGAGCTGGTCTAAACGGCATCCAGCTTTTCCAGGATGGTGAGTGGCCTTGCTCTACCCATTTCCAGTTTGTGATGCTAACCCTCCCCCGCCAGCTATGTACTCCTATGCAGTTAACGACTTCAATGAACCTCAGAACTGTAGCCCTACCGCCTCAAGGTCAACATCGACCACGACTGGCTCTTGGCAAGTTACACCATCACACCAGAGCTTCTCTGAGTACCTCACGACAGTCCTCCAGGGCAATCCCATCGACACCACTTCGACAAGCGCCACTTTCCTCCCTGACATCAGGCAGTCTGGCAATTACTCGGTTACCATCTACACTCCTGGATGCCAGGGTGATGGCACCTGTGGTACCCGCGGCCGAGTAAATGTAACAGCAGTCATGGATGGTGAAATTCAGAGCCACGAGCTCTGGCAAACGAACAACTTCGACAAGTATGATGAAGTCTTCAACGGCTTCATCGATGCCACCAAGAGCTCCCGCCCGCAAATCATCCTTCAGCCATCAGCCGGACAGGGGCCTGGTCCCTTGACTGTTGTCGCACAGAGGGTGCGTTTCACGCTCTTAAAGGCTACCTCTGGCAACCTGAACGGCCTGTTTGAATACCAGCCTGGCAAGACTGTTGACGCAGACAACCTTTCGGACTCGGTCATCAACGCTGCCGGTGCCAGCCTCACGCCTCGCGAGAAGGCTCTCGTCACTAGCATCGCCACTGGAGACCGAACCCTGTATGTTGGTGGATCTTTCAACAGCAGCGATGATCGCAACAACATCTTCTCCATTCAACAAGGCGCCAAAGAGCCAACTGCCCTTCCGGGTAAGGGACTGAACAATCAGGTTATGACTCTGTTCCACAATGATAGCACGCTGTATGTGGGTGGTAACTTCACCAACACAGCAGACAACAGCGTGCCCGGTCTAGGTGGAGTTGCTGCCTTCTCTAACAACCAATGGCGGCCCCTCGGAGCTGGTGTCGATGGTGTCGTTCTGTACTTGGTACCGTTCTCGCTCAACATTACAGAAAATACCCCTGAAGATGTTCTCGCTGTCAGTGGCTTTTTTAGCCGTGTGAACGCTTTTGGAGACAATCCTAGCACCAGTGTTAATGACTTCGCAGTCTGGGTCCCTTCCCGTGGCAACTGGCTGCACAACTTGGAATTTTACTCT